>Ga0206126_10002198_pt1 | contig 21973 bp, 20 predicted proteins | sample Helgoland_Spring_5_FD_148621 | JGI IMG/M metagenome (GOLD analysis project Ga0206126, IMG submission 148621) | Pelagic subsurface seawater microbial communities from Kabeltonne, Helgoland, North Sea - Helgoland_Spring_Bloom_20160412_1 | ecosystem: Environmental > Aquatic > Marine > Epipelagic ...
TACAATCAGGAGGAGTTAATTATGGCGGATCAACCTTGTACTTACCATATAGAGACGCTTCACTTCAAACTGAAACTTTTCCAGGTGATTCTTTAAAGGTAATATTAAATTCTTCTATAGGACCAGCGGATCCTAACCCATCAACTAATTGGCCTGGTATATATAACGGAGACAAAACAAGTTCTGAGTATAATCCTTTAGGTTGGTATTCTTACAAGATAGTTGTAAAACAAACAGAACAAGATTACTATAATGTATATCTTCCCGGTGTTATAGCTGGACAACCTAAAACATCTGAAGACAATGGTGATGAAAATGAAAACACTTTATCCCACACGGTCTTGCTAAATGATAATATAAATAAAGTACCTAGAGATTTAACAGAAGTCGGGCCGCAACAAAAACAGTTTAGAAGTTCAGTTCGTTTATTTCCAAGAGTAATAAACACAGATAAAGTCCCAACTAATAAAGCTACTGGTGCTCAGTATACTATAGGTGAGGGTAACAAACAATTTCAAGCAACACAAAAAGGTTTAACGGTTTCAACAATATCAACTCTTAGAGATTTATTTGATTACGATCCAGTTAATCCACCTGTGCCAGATCAATTTCCTCAGTTTTATTTATATGATTCTAATCCTTTAATAGCTAGGTTAAGTACAGAGGGTAAACTAGGTGAGTTAGCAAGTTTTGTGACTCCAGTAGCTTTAAACAAGTCTTATGAAAGTGGTAGTGCTATATTTGGTCCTTATTTTGAAAACGCAGGTTCTTTGTGCGATAACCAAGGAACTATAAGTGATATTACATCTTACTATGTGCCTTCTTCCACCCCAGCATTTATAACTAGTATAGAAAGTTTATCAGGAAATTATACCAATACTAATCCTTTTAAAGCTAATTGGGCTGGTGGTCCTACAAACATACTTGTCGATGGTTGGAGATTAAATTGTACAGACACAGGGGCTGCAACTAACCCAGCTGGAACTGCTCCAAAAAACTGGATATCATTTAATAAGAATACTCAAGTACCTGTGGGAAAACGTGTTGATATAGTTGGACAGTACAATAATATTAATCCTGGAATACAGCAGTTATCTGTAATGGAAACGGATCCTGTAGATTCTTTAATTGATATATATTATGAAACAACATCAGCTGGATTAATAACAGATATAAACAACGTGACAGCTACAGACACTGGTGCGGCAACTGCTTTGTCTGGATTTGTACCTGTAGGTTTTAATGAAGGAATTGCTCTTAATGCTAGTGTTTTTAATGCTAGTAATGGTGTTAAAGCTTTAAACGCGGCAAATCAAGTTATACCTACTGCAGATACCACTCCATCTGGATCTAACACTGTTGTATTTGCTATGACAAGCGTTATGAATAACGAATCAACACCAGCTAATGTAACAAGTTATTTTTCAAACTGGACTGGTAATCAAGGAACTGGTTTTACCGTGACTATAAATCAAGATTTCTTAAATAATGTTTGGTATGGTAGCAATGTAGGTCAAAGAACTTTCATATTTAACTTTACTGTTTCTGTAAACGGCTTTAATAATTCTACAGCATTTTCAAGAACTTTAGACTTAGGAAATATAAACCCTATATTATGCCCTAATGGTAATGCTATAAATGTAAATTTAAGTGTATCAGCTAGTCAGATAACAAATATTGTAGCTAAAAACGGTGCGAGTCCTTGTGTAGCTAATGGTAATTTAAATTCAGGTAGAGATATTACATGGAGTGTTATTTCAGCTATAGGGGCTAATGGTGGTAGTTATTTAAATAGATTTTCAATAGCAAGCACAGCTACAAATCTACAATCAACAGCTACGCTTAGTAGGAATTTTGGTGGTGGTTTTATAACTCAAAACTATACTATAACAGCTAGAGCTAGTGATCCAGGTGGTTCAACAGATCAAGTAGTTAATATAACTATGGGTAACACGCCTCAGTATGTTAAAGACCATGTTTTAACATTAGTACTACAGGGTGAAAGTCAAGGTGATGATTTCGAATGTACCATAATAAGTATAAATGATAGTACCACAGCAAATAATGGGTGGTATATTTTTGATTACGAATGGGATACTTTAAATAACTCTAATCCAATATTACTAGATAGAACTAATGCTTGTACTGGAAGTTGCTCTGGGTTTAGTGGTGAGTGGTTTTTTAGTTCAACAAGTCAAGCTGCTGCTTTAGATTTATGGGAGGCATCTAAACCGAACGGATCTTATGCAGGATCAACTACTACAACTGTTAACATAGGATCAAACTATCAGTTTGCTATTGTATAATGAAACTGTATAGTAAAAAAGAAATAGATATCTATATAGAAAAATTGCTAGAGTTAAAGTGGGATACATACAACTTGTACTTAGTAGGTGGGGCACTTTATAAACAAGAAACAAAAGACATAGATGTGTGTATTATTGGATGTGATAATTCAAATAAAGTTTCTAAACTAATAGAACAAAGCAGAAGTTTAGGTCCATTTGATATCTACTATTGTAGCAAAGATCAAATAGGTAAACAAAAACCATACGCTGCTAAGTCTTATGATAGAGGTCACAGTAAAGCGAAGCAAAGAAAAGGTGAATGGATTGATGGTTTATTCTGGCAGCATTTAGACTTTTCATCTAAAAAATTTAATCCAAAACCACTATTAATATATAAAGGTAGCGGAAGTTAATAAAAAAATAAGTAACTATATTAATATGGCGGCTATAATAGAAGTAAAATATTTCAACTCTTTTCTATTGAAAAAGACTATTAGTAGTTCAAGTAAGCTACCTTTGTGGAATGGCTCTAGAGGTATTCCTAAAGTTGGTAATATGCAGGGTGGTTATAGCCAGGTTGGAACAGCTTATAGTTCAACAGACAACTGGCTTATAGAAGAATCTAGAATACGAGGTGGTTATAACAATACTATTGTTGATTTAGGGCCTAGAGCTTTTCTAGTGGAAGAAGAGTTAAATGGTGTACAGAGAATCAACTCTTTGATATATTCTGGAATATTTAATTCTAGAACAGGTATAAATCAAACAAATGTTTTTCCAGTTGGTGATGATATTAGTAAGAGTTTAGATCCTTCACAGGGTAGTATACAAAGGTTATTTGCTGAAAATACAAACTTAACTATATTTCAAGAAAATAAAGTTAGCTATTCTTTAATAGATAAAGATGCTATATATACAGCTGAAGGTGGTGGTGTTCAAGTAAGTCAATTAAATTTAGTGTTAGGTCAGATAGTACCTTACTTAGGTAATTTTGGTATAGGTAAAAATCCAGAATCATTTGCAACTTATGGATTTAGAAAGTACTTTGTTGATCCAGACAGAGGAGCTGTTTTAAGACTATCTAGGGACGGTATAACTGAAATATCTAACTATGGTATGTATGATTTTTTTAGAGATGAATTATCTAATATAAATACAAATACTAGTTCTGGAAATATACCAGGTGGTTGGGATATACACAATAAGCAATACGTAGTTTCTTTACAAAATACAGCTAACAATAAATTTAACACGTTATCTTTTGATGAATCAGTAAGAGGTTGGACTAGTTTCTTTACTTACAAACCAGAGTTTATGGTTAGTTTAAGAAATGATTTCTATAGCTTTAATAACGGTATATTGTATCAACATTATAGTGATTCTGTAAACAGAGGTAATTTTTATGGAACAAATAATAATACGTCTATAACGTTTATATTTAACCCTAATGTAAGCATGTCTAAAAACTTTAAGACTGTAAACTATGAAGGTAGTAACGGTTGGAGAATAGACTCTATAGAATCTGATCAAACTGGACCTGATAGTTATAATGGTACATATAGTAATGTTACAGACCTTACAGCATCTATACCTAGTTATTTAGGTGGAGAATATATATTAAACCCTGCTACTAACGAGGTTGTTTATCCAGCACAGTATGGTACTGTATTTGGAAATGATAATCCTCCATATAATAGAAATTATGCTGGGTTCGTTAGAAAAGAAAACAAGTATGTTGCAAACTTAATTAACGCAACACCATCTACTCAAGGTGAAGTTATTTTTGGTAATCAAATGAGTGGTATAAAAGGGTACTTCACAACAGTAACAATATCAACAGACGATTCAACAGCAGTAGGAGAAGTTAAAGAATTATTTGCTGTCTCTTCTGAATATGTACAGTCGGCTTATTAAATTAAATTAAATGGATTTTAAAACAAGAACATTACTAGAGGAAGACTATAGTATGTTAGAAAACTGGTGGAAAGCTTGGGGCTGGCCAGCGGTAAGTAGAGATATACTACCAGACAATGGAACTGGTGGAGTGATGGTTGAATACAAAGACAAACCTATCGTAGCTGGATTTATATACTGGAGCAATTCTGGTTTATGCTGGTTTGATTGGGTTGTGTCAGATCCTGAAGGTAACAAAAGAGCTAGACCTTTAGCTGTAAAACTTTTGATTGAAACAGTTGAACAGATGGTAAAAGATGCAGGTAAGAAATGCATCATGTCAATAAGCAGAAGTAACAGTCTGTTAAAGATACATAAAAAATTAGATTGGGTTGTTGATGAAACACCTTCTCACGAAATGATAAAAAGAATAATTTAAAACAATAAAAATATGGCGGTAGTATCAGCAGTAGCGGTAGGCGTAGGTATGGCAGTGACAGCAGTCGGTGGAGCCGTAGCTGCTAACCAAGCTAAGCAAGCGGCAAAAGGCTATAAGAATGAAAAAGAAAGAGCTAGGGCAGAGATTGAACAAATAAAATCAGAGAGAACTCCTATAGTAAATCCATACGCTGGGGTCACTGATCTTAGTGGTATGGTAAGTAATCCATTTGCTAATTTAGGCGTTGCAACTCAAGCTGCTGAATTCCAAGCAGAACAAGCTGATATGTCTTTAGCTAGTAGTTTAGATTTATTAGCGGCAACAGGTGCTGGTGCAGGTGGTGCAACCGCTTTGGCTCAAGCTGCATTACAAAGTAAAAAAGGTATATCTGCTAGTATAGAACAACAGGAAGCTGCTAACGAAAAACTTAGAGCACAAGGTCAAAGCGAGGCTGATAAGTTGAAGATGAGTGAACAAATGAGATTACAACAAGCGGATGCCGCTGGAATACAGTATGAGTTTCAAGCTAGAGAAGCTAGAACAAATGCTGATTTAGGTTTTGCCGCTGGTAATATGCAGCAAGCTGCACAGAATCAAGCAAACGCTAAAGCAGCTCAAGGTCAAGCTTGGGGTAATGCTATAAGTGGAATAGGTGGTGGACTAATGGCTATTGGTGGAGCTGCAAAATAGGTGTAAAAAATAAAAAAATATGAGCGCATACGATAACCCAAGAATAATAAACGATCAATCTGCTATGGCTTGGGCTAACGCCTCTGCTAAGGTTACACAAACTATGCTTCAAGGCATACAAAATGTAGTAAAGTTTAGAAATCAACAGAAAGCTATTGCTGCTGCAAAGCAAGAAAAGTTTAATTCAGTATGGACAGCTGCTTCACTTACTCAAAACAAAAACCTAACTGATGCTATAACTACAGCTAAAGCTGATCCTAATGCTGATAAAACATTAATAGAGCAATTTCAAAGAATACAAGAAACATTAATGCAAGGTGGTGAAGGTGTTATGGGTTCTATAGAAGCTCAAACTTTATTAATGACTAAATCTAATTTAAGTAGAGAAGAAAGAAACGAGCTACAAAATATAGTTAACAGATCAAACACAAACATGGCTTCAATAGTTAATGATGGTGGTAAGATAATGACTGATGTAGAGTTAATAAAGTCCTACGCTGGAAGCAGTGGTCCACAAAGAACTATGTTTTGGGAAGGTGGTAGCAATGGTGTTACAGGTCAAATAGCATCTCAACTAGCTGGTATGAGTTTAAGTAACATAGCTATAGACGGTGTTACATCAACTAAAAAAGCAACACATACTTCTGAAGGTAATTTTGTGACAATAGAAAGTACGTTAAATAAAAGTAATGACTTAGTAAAGAACTTAGATCTTAATAAAGACTTTATAAAAGATAACGGAGATGGTACAGTAACATTTAAGTGGCAAAAGAATATGTCACAGTGGGACGGCAATCTTCTTAACAAAACAGAAGATGGAACTGATTATGATAAAATTGCCAAAGAACAAGGTATAGATGAAAACGGAGAACTAGCTAAGTCTTTTAGAACTCCATTAAACGCTATAACTTCAGTTGGTAAAGATGGTTATCAAAATGTTATAAGTAGAGAGTTTGTGGATATACAAGCTCTTGATAGTAAATTTGAATCTACATTAAAAGGTAGAGCTGCTAGTATTTTAAGTATGGATAATCCTGAGGCTATACAAGCATACTTAGAGCAAAGACTAGGTATGGGTGAAGTAAATATACAAAAGTTCTTAGAAAAAACACAAGCTGATAAAGTTAAAACTCTTACTGAATTAGAGATGGTTGCTATGCGAGAGCATTACGACTTGGTGCCTGAGACCGAAGGTGTCGATGCTTTTGATAAAGAATCATTAAAAGATAAAATAAATCCTAGAACTGGTGCTGCTTATACAGAGCAAGAATTAACTAACATGGCTACTATGGGTGATCAACCTGGGTTTAAATTAGTTGTTAGAAAATTAAGTCAAGAAGATGTTGATCAACTTAATGAAGCTGGTATAAACGGTTACTCAGAAGGTATGGAAGGTTATTTTTACGAAACACTTTCTACAAAATCTACACCAAAAGGATCTACTGTAACACCTAGTGTTGCGGTGAGAGAAGGTAGAAGATTGTTTAACGTTTTAGATGTAGATGATATTTTTGCTACTGAAGTTTCAGATCAATTTAAAGCAGCTATTTTAATACCTAATACAAAAACCTACCTTAGGTTTAAAGGTGATGAATATCAATTGGTTGATGAAGCAGGAAAAATAACTGAAGTAGTAAATCCAAAAGCTTTATTCAAAAGGTTTTAAATAAAATAATATGGAGAAATATATGGTAAATGGTGTTTTAAAAACACTAGAAGAATTAACTTCAGAAGCAGAGGTTTTAGGTTTAGATATTGAAACGTTTCTTGAGTCGGTTGGAGCTGAGCTTCAAGATGTTGATGAAGATTTTCAAGAGGGTGTTGTAGACAATGTGGATGCAACTGTAACACCCAAAACTCCGGAAGCATCCGAGACTCCAAGTACTATGGAACAAGTTTTGGACGTTGGTTCTTTGGGCTCGTCATTAGCAAATCCCATACTAGGAATATCTAATTTATTTAGATTAGCTAAAAAATATGATAAAGGAGAAGAGGGTGATTTTAGTGTAACTGAAGAACTAAAAGATATACCTCAAAGGGTTTGGGCCTCAACATTATCAGTGGGTGAGACTTTATCTAATGTACCTGGTTGGTTAAATAGACTACAATTCAATATTGCTAAATCTTTTGCTGACGAGGAGTTTCAAGAAATGTTTGACGAAATGAGTGCACAAGAACAAGATGATCTTGTACAAAACATTTCCTCTGCTACAGCCACCGCAACTCCTGGTGTTGGAGGTTTTATACCAGCTTTAGGTAAACCAGGAAGAGAAAAAGCAGCTGAACTTAAAGCATCTGCTGAAAAATGGAGAGAAGATTTAGAAGAATATGATAAAACTATATTCCAAGCTTTTGCTCAAGGACAAGTGATAGAAGGTGTTACAAGAACTTTTGCTGGCGCTATGGAAACAATACCATCAATAGCTCAAGCTATGATACCTTATGTGGGTATAGGTAGTATAGTAGCTGGTCAAGCCGCTCAAGCTGATGCTGAAAATATAGAAAAAGGTGAAAAATTAAATACAAAAAATTTAATATATTCAACAATTATAGGTGCTTCTGAAGGTTTATTAGAAATTACTACTAAAAAAATAGGTGGTAAAATGTTTAAGGATCTTGCTGGTAAAAGCAAAGAATATGTTAAGCAAACGCTTAAAGGTGTTACTCTAAAATTAAGTAAAGAAGCTGGATCAGAGGGTTTATCAGAGTCTGCTACGTTAACCATTAATAAAGCTGCTGATATGCTTATTATGGGTGATGAAAAAGCTTTTGAAAACTATTGGTTAGAACTGGCTGATACTTTTATAATAGGTGCTGCAACTGGTGGCGGTATGAGTGGTACAGGTACTGCTGGTACTATAATCAGGGATGCTCAAGCAAATAATTCTATGCGTAGAAGTATTGAAGATAGTCAATACAACTCAATATTTGAGGCTTTTGATGGAACTGAAATTACAAATGATAAAATTAAATTAGCGGAAAATAAATTTGCTAATAGAAAATTAGAATTAGAATTAAAGCAAAAAGTATCATTAGGTGACTTAACAATAGAACAAGCTAACGATATAAAAATAAATTTTAGATCAACTCAAGGAGCAGTTAATATAGCTAAAAACCTAAAGATACAAGGTCCTTTATTAAAAGAAACAGTACAGTTATTAGAAGAAAGCTCTTTACTTAGAGCTGAAATAAAAAAAGCAGGTGACAACAAAGCTTTAGTAGATACACAAAAGAAAAAATTAGTAGAAATAGAAAATAGATTAGGGCAAATAAGTGCTGAAAATCAATTAGCTATATCTACAGAAACAATAACTGATTTATCTAAAGGAGTTGAAGGTTTAACTGTTTTTACGGTTGAAAATGCTAAAGAAGCTGAAACATTATCTAAGGACCCTAAGTTTGACAACGTTGACAAGAAAGCGTTTGGACAACAAGGTTTTATATTGCAAAATAAAGAAACTGGTGAACAAACTATAGTTATAAATAAAGAGCAATCAGCTAAAGATCTTGCTGTTGATGTAGCAAATCATGAATTTCTACATGCTTTATTATTTAAAACATTAAAAAATAGTAAAGGTACTGCTATAAATTTAGGTAAGGAATTAAAAACAGAGTTGTTTAAAATTGAAGGTATAGAAAATACTGAGTTTGCAGCTAGGTTAGAACAATATAAAGCAGATCCTGAGTCAGTAAAAATGGAGGAAGTTTTGACTTTATTTTCTGGAGCCATACAAACAGGTGATATAAAATTTAATCAAGGTTTTTTTACTAAAGTTGGTGATGTAATAAGAAGATTTTTACAAAACGCTGGATTAAAAAACGTTAAGTTTAACGAAGCTAAAGATGTTTATAACTTTATTAAAGATTATAATACAAGTCTAGAAAAAGGTAAATTAACAAAAGCTCAGGAAAAATTATTTACTGAACGAGCTCAAGGTGATTTAGTTAAAAGAGAATATAAAACAAAAGATGATTCAACTATTAAAGAGTCTAAATCTTTTTATGACAGCTTAACACCTGAAGAGTTAGTTCAAATTAAAAAATCTCCATCAAGCCAACCATCTGAGATTTCAAAAGCAGATAAAGCTTTATTAAGTCAATTTGATTTATTAGCTCTAAATGCTTTAAAGTACGATACTCGTAAAGGTGATTTTAAAAGAGAAGATGTTTTATCTGCCGCTAGAGAGTTCTTACCTGGTATAGTAGAAAGATTTAATCCTAATACAGCTAAGTTTTCTACATTTGTAGACAATAACATGAGGCCTAAGCAACAACAGATATACGAAGAGGTAAAAGGATTATCTCGTGAAGCTGATAGACTTGATTCTCCTGAGGCCAAAGAAATTGTAGCTGAAGAAACCGTTGTAGAAGAAAAACCAGTTGTTAAAGAGACTAGAATTAATCCACTAAACTTTGACAAAGTAAACAAAGCAGAGGTTGAAGCTGTGGTTGATATAAAAACAGAAGAGATACCTGGCTTGTCTTTTAAGGAGGTTTCTGATAGATATGCAGGTAAAGCTGCCTCAAAAATATTTAATGTACCAGAAGCTAAAATAACTGATCCGAAGAAAAACTTAACATATGCTAAGAAAATAGTAAATGGTATACCAGAACAATCAGAAGCTGGTAACATACAAGAGTTTTTTAGATCAGGGCAAAACGCTAGAAATTTTATAAGAATACTACCACCTGAAAATGTTAGTAGCTCTTCAGCAACTATAGATGAACAAGGTGAGAATATAGATGTATCTAGAGATGTATTAGGTAGAGCTTTAGGTTTAAATAATAAACTACTTAATTATTTTTATAATAAAACAAACAGAAGATCTAAAGGTAAATCATCTCAACCTACAGTATGGGAGCTTAAAGAAGAATTTAAAAATCCTACATCAAAAATAGTAGACAAGTTTAAAACAGAGTTAGGTATAACACCAAGAGGTGAATTAAATCTATACGATAGAAACATAGGTCAATTATTGAAAGGTGCCGCTAAGTTACAAGGTCAAAATACGGCTAATGTTATTGCTCGTGATAAAGTAAAACAATCAACTGTAAAAACAGCTAAGTCAACTAAACAAATACTAGCTGACGTCGCTTCAAGTAAGTCTAGAGTTATGGCTGCAAAAGCTAAACCTAAATCTCCTAAACAATTAGCTAATGATATTGAAAAATCAATGGGGCAAGTTAGGGCTTCTGAAAAAGTATCTGTAACAAAAGCAAGAGGTGAAGGTAAAAAAGGTAGAGCATATGATAGAGATGCTAAGCTACCAGAAACTGTTAGAAGCTTTAAAGGCGAAACAATTATACAAGGCTTTAATAGAACTTTAAATAATTTTTCTGAAAGATTTCCGGGATACAACTCATACTTTAAAAATGCTTTGGTATTTGGTGAAACAAGATCTCCATATGGTAAAGTTGATAGGTTTAAACAAGGTGTTGTAAATAAAGGAAAACAAAAAGATATTCGTAGGACACCCATTACTAAAGATAGAAAAATAACTAATGCTTATGCTAAATCTATTTTTGAAACTGGTTACGTAGCAAAAGAAAAAGCTAAATTAAATGTGTTGAAGGATTTTTATTTAGCTGCAGAAGCTTATTTAAAAGATAATCCTAAAGATATTTGGGTGTTTGATGAAATTACTTCTGCTGCAACTAATTCTCAAAATGCTCCTAACAGAGCTTTAGCACCAGCCCTTATAGTTCAAGTTGATTCTAATATGAAGCCTTTACAGGGTGTTAAAGGAATTGAAGAGCATACTGAGCCTCAAAACAACATAGGAACAATGTTAACACAGGCCGCGAAAGATGGTAATGTGAAACAAATCTGGCCTATAGTAGAAGCATCTTACATGCAGGGTTGGATAGATTTAGATAATAACGATTTGTTAGATGTAGACTTTAAAACATCTATGCCTGAAGCATATTACAAAGGTGTTGAGCTTTATTTAGATGGTAAGTTAAAATTAGACCAAGGTTTACTATCTACAATAAGGTTAAGTGAGGCTGGTATAGATTTATCTAGCATGATGTATATACCAACTAAACAAACTTTAGCTGAGTATTTCTTTGAAACAAATGAAGTTCCTGTAGAATTACAAAAAACTTTAATGAACGATTTATTCTCCGGTAATAAAACATTGAAAGAAATAAAAGATGAGGCATTGTTTAATAGGGATGTTACTAATAGAGAAAATGAAACATTTAAACCAGATGCTAAAAAAGTTGTAGCAAAAAACAACAAAGCAGATAAAGCTATGGCTAATGCTAGAAGTAGTATTAAGTATTCTAAAAACAAAAAGAAAGCTAGAGTATTTGATTTCGACGACACGCTAGCTCAGTCAAACAGCAAGGTTATAGTAAACATGCCAGATGGTACTAGCAGAAAAATATCTGCTACAGAGTTTGCCACAGAGGCTCAAGCTTTATTAGACCAAGGTGCTGAGTTTGATTTTATACAATTTAATAAAGTTATTGATGGTAAAAAAGGACCACTGTTTGAAGTCGCTAAAACAATACAAGATAAAAGAGGATCTGAAGACTTATTCATATTAACAGCAAGACCTCAAGCTGCGGCTTTAAATATTAAAGAGTTTTTAGAGGGACTAGGTCTTAGTATACCTTTAAAAAATATAACAGGTTTAGCAGATGGAAGGCCAGAAGCAAAAGCTGATTGGTTTGTAGATAAATATGCTGAAGGTTATAATGATTTTTATTTTGCAGATGATGCTCTTAAAAATGTAAAAGCTGTTAAAAAAATATTTGATGTGCTTGACGTTAAGTCTAGAGTACAACAAGCTAGAGTTAAATTTGCTAAATCACTAGATAGCGAGTTTAATAAGATGATAGAAAGAAATAAAGGAGTTAAAGCTCAAGCAACTTTTTCTGATATAAACGCTAGAAGAAAAGGTCGTAAACAAAAAAGATTTTCATTCTTTATTCCACCTTCTGCTGATGACTTTAGAGGTTTAACAATGTACACGTTTGCTGGTAAAGGTAAACAAGGTGAAGCTGATCAAGCATTCTTTGACAAAGCTCTTATAAAACCTTACATGAAAGGTATTAACGCTATGGAAATAGCTAAACAAAGAATAAGAAAAGACTATAGTGCTTTACTACAGTCACATCCTATTATTAAGAAACAATTAAAGAAAAAGTTTCAAGGAACTAAATACACTTTAGATGAAGCTACTAGAATATATTTGTGGAGTAAAGAAGGTTTTGAAATACCTGGTTTATCTAAAACAGATCAAAAAGATATTGTAAAGAAATTTGGTAAAGATGTAGATCTTGTAGCATTTTCAGAAGGAGTAAAACTTATAACTAGATTAGATCAATTTGTAGAGCCAACAGCTGCTTGGGACGGAACAACTATCATAGGTGATTTAAGTAGAGTTGGTAGAGATATAAACAGAGCTGAGTTTTTAAAAGAATTTACAGATAATGTAGATGAAATATTTAGCGATAAAAACTTAAACAAAATTGAAGCTCTTTACGGTTTTAGAGTTAAAGAATCTTTAATTAATATTATAGATAGAATGAAAACCGGTAGTAACAGGTCAAGTGGTCAAGGTCGTATCGTTGCTAGGTGGAACAATTGGGTTAATAATTCTACAGGTGCTATAATGTTCTTTAACAGACGATCTGCTTTATTACAGTTAATGTCCTCTGTTAACTTTGTTAATTGGTCAGATAATAATCCTTTAAAAGCTGGACTAGCTTTTGCTAACCAACCACAATATTGGGGTGATGTTGCTAAACTTTTTAATTCAGATAAATTAAAACAGAGAAGATCAGGTTTACAAAGTGACATACAAGAAGCTGAGATAGCTCAAGCAGCTAAGAATAACGGTATGGAAGGTGTTATTTCTTATATATTAAAAATAGGGTTTACACCTACACAGGTAGCGGATAGTATAGCTATAGCAACAGGTGGGGCTACTTTTTATAGAAATAGAATAAACACATATAAAAAAGCTGGATATGAATTAGCTGAAGCAGAACAAAAAGCTTTTGATGATTTTAGTGCTATATCAGATGAGACACAGCAATCAGCAGATCCAATGCTTATATCAGGTCAACAGTCTAGTGTGTTAGGTAGATTAGTATTAGCTTTTCAAAATACACCTATGCAATATACTAGGCTTATGAAAAAAGCAGGTCAAGACTTGATAAACGGCAGAGGCGATAAAAGAACTAATATAAGTAAAATAGTTTATTATGGGTTTGTTCAAAACTTAATATTCTCTACTTTACAAAACGCTTTATTTGCTTTGATACCAGGATTTGAAGATGAAGAAGAGGATTATGCTACAGATAAAGATAGAGATAAAGCTATAGAGAAAAAATCTAAAAAATTAGATACTAAATTAGCTAGAGCTGGAAATAGTATGGTTGATACAGTTTTACGTGGATCTGGTTTAGCAGGAGCTGTTGTTTCTACAATAAAAAATGTATTGATGGAATACAAAAAGCAACAAGGTGAATCAGAGTTTAATAGAGAAAATGCTCAGGTTTTAATTGCGGCTTTAAATATATCTCCACCAATTGGTAGTAAAATTAGAAAAATAAATAATTTTTTAACAACTCAAAAGTATGAGAAAGATGTGTTGGCGGAAAGAGGTTTTGATGTTATGATTGATGGGAAATTTCAATTAAGCCCAGCATATGATATGGTTGGTGAATTAAGTTCAGCTACTTTAAACCTACCTTTAGATAGACTGTTTGATGAAGTAAATGCGTTGACAGAGGCTTTAGACACCCGTAATACAAATTACCAACGTATAGCTTTAGGTTTAGGTTGGAGACAATGGGATGTTAATGCTAGAGTTGAAGAACATGATTTAATGAAATCAGAAGCAAAAGTAAAAAGAAAAGAAGCTGGTAAAGAAAAATCTAAAATAACTAGAGCAGAGAACAAGAAAAAAAGAATTGAACACATGCAGTTTAGGGATGAAGTTTTATCAGGAATAAAAAATCAAAAAATTAGAGATAGTATATATAAAGTTGAAGATGAAACCAATGTTATAACACCTATGTTTAAATTAAAGAAACTTGCAGAGAAACACGGAATATGAAAATAAGTAAACATATATCATATAATGAAGCTGTATATTCTAACACAGCTAAACGTAGACAGATAGATAACAAACCTAGCACAGAGCAAATAGACGCGATGAAAACAATTGCTTTAAATGTATTTGAACCATTAAGAGATTTCGTAGGTGGTCCAATAAAAATTTCAAGCATGTTTAGATCAGAGAAATTAAACAAAGCCATAGGAGGGTCGTCAACCTCACAACACGTAAAAGGTCAGGCAATGGATCTTGATGACACATACGGTTATAAGACTAACGCAGAGATGTATAACTGGATAAAAAACAATTTAAATTTTGATCAACTAATATGGGAGTTTGGTACTGATTCAAACCCAGATTGGATACATGTATCTTATGTTAACGATAAGGATAACAGAAATAGATGTTTAAAAGCTTATAAAGAAAACAACAAAACAAAATACAAAATTATTTAAAAACACCAACACCTTATAAAAAATAAATATGGCTAACAAGATTTCAGAAAACACTGAGTTAACTTTAGATTTAAAGACATTAGTAATTATAGTAAGCTTCGTTATAACAGCGGCAGGTATGTGGTTTGCTATACAAGCGGATATTCAGTTAGCTAAAGAGCTACCTGAACCACCTGTAACTAGAACCGAATATGATTTAAAAGATCAATTGATTAGAGAAACTATCATGAACACGCAATCTAAAGTGGAAGAGAATAGTGACAAGCTTGATAAAATTGATGAAAAACTATATGAAATAATAGAAAAAAAATAAACATGAAAAATATCTTAACTTTAATAATTATACTTATAACAAGCGTATGCTACTCTCAAGAGTACACCTTGTTAGAAATAAACTCAGAATGGAATTGGAGAAATTCAGCTAAAATAGATAAAGTTAAAGGTGTAAAGCATAAAGTAGCATACTTAGAAAAGCAGTCTGATGATTTTAAGAAAAAAGTAAAATCAGTTCCATTAGTTATACTGTATAGAGATAACAGTGCAATAATGCAGTGGACAGCTGATATAAGTTTTAAGCTTTTTATAACAGAAGAACAAATAAAAGCTGCAATAGAAAGATCTAACAAGATAGTAAGAAATAAAACAAATAATTAAAAATAAGTTATGTTAAAGAAAGGTGGATTTAAAAAAATAATATCAGAAACACAAAATAAAAAACAAGAAGAAGAAGGATTGTCTAGAAAAAAATCAAAAAAGAAAAACCCTTGTTGGAAAGGTTATGAAGCAATAGGCATGAAAAAGAAAGGTGGAAAAACTGTACCTAATTGTGTTCCAAAGAAAAAGAAAAAATAATGTATACACAAGAAAACTCTCCATTTTCTAGGGTTAGAAAAACCACTAAAGGTAAAGGTCGTAACTTTCGCACTACAAAGGAAGGTGCAGGTATGACATCTGCTGGTGTTAAAAAATATAAAAAAGAAAACCCAGGGAGTAAATTAAAAACAGCTGTAACAGGCAAAGTTAAACCAGGCAGTAAAGCCGCTAAAAGAAGAAAATCGTTTTGTGCTAGATCTAAAGGTTGGACCGGTGAAAGAGGTAAAGCCGCTAGACGTAGATGGAAATGTTAAAAATTATGAAAAAAATAATAGACAAATTACAATCATCGTGGAATAAGTTATTATATAAACTTATGTTTAAGAACTATATGGAAAAGCCTAAGGCTTCCAAGAAAAGAAAGGGACGAAAATAAAACTGGGCGTACCATACCCAACAGTTCCTGTAACCAAGAAAGGGCCCTCATTACGAGAGCCCTTTTTTGATTTATAAATATAAAAAAGTTATAACTTTTAGCCTTTAGCCATCGCAAGCTAAACAGTCTTCACTCATTGCTTGTTGAGCTATATCCCCACGTAAAACAGATTCTGTTCTTGTATAGTACAAAGTTTTAACACCTTTTTTCCACGCATCAAAATGAACCTTATTAATCCACTTAGGTGTTGCTGAACTAGGAAAAGCTAGATTTAAACTAACTGATTGGTCTATATACTGCTGTCTCAACCCTGCTTGTCTTATTAATTCTAATTGATTTATTTCTTTAAAAGTTTTAAACACTTCTTTCGTAGAGTCTTCTAAACCTTCTATGTCTTGAACAGAACCACCGTCTGCTAAAATTTTGTCCCATGTTTCTTTATTATTTATTTTAAGCTTTTTTAATTTTTTTTCTAATGTCGGGTTTTTCCTAATGAAAGTCCCCTTCGCACTCTGCTCTGTAAAAACATTTGCAGCCCACGGCTCAATACCAGGCGAAACATTTCCACTAAGCTTACTGTTGCTAACAGTAGGAGCAATAGCACGTAAATGAGTATTGCGCATACCAGTTCCAGCGCACCACAAAGGTTCTCCATAAATTTCCGCCAAATCTCTAGAAGCCCTTTCGCTTTCAATTTTAATCTGACTAAAAATCTTCCTAGTTTCAAACTGAGATAATAAGCCTTCGAAAGGTAATCCTTTTTCTTGTAAATAAGTGTGCCATCCCAATACTCCCAAGCCCAACGCTCTTCCTTTTTGAGCTGAGCGTACTGAATTCTCGAAGCCTCGTAATCCTTTAGCTCTTTGTATAAACTCTTCCATGACTCCATCAAGGAAATATATACTGTCGTAAATAAGGTTTGTATCTTTCCATTCATCATATTTAGCTAAATTTAAAGATGATAAACAACATACAAAACTATGGTTTTCATCTGTGTGTAATGTTATTTCTGAACATATGTTAGTCATATGTACCTTTAATCCATTCTCTTTATATGCTGTTGGATTTGCTTTGTTAACATTTCCTTTAAACATAATGTACGGCTCTCCAGTTGCTTTTCGCTTTCTAAGTAATTTACCCCATCTAGCTCTAGCTTCTTTATCTCCTTGTTCAAGCTTACGCATAAATTTATCACCAACAATTGCGCACTGATGTAAGTTAAGCGACTGTCTGTTAACATCTCCTTTAGGTTCCCTGATTTCAAGCCACTCCTCGAAGTCATCATGTTCAATGTTGATATTAACTGAGGCAGCTCCACGACGGACACTCCCTTGATTAGTTGCAAGAATTGTTGAGTCATATATCTTGCAGAAAGGTACGACTCCATCTGATGTTCCATTACCTGTTATTTTAGTGCCGGCGGGTCTAATCATATTAACTCCGATACCAACTCCACCGCCATGCTTAGCGAGTAGCATCATCTCTAAATTCTTTTGTCCTATATCCTGTATACTGTCAGCTACATCAATACCAAAACAACTAATAGGTAAGCCACGATCAGTCCCGGTATTAGACAATACAGGGCTAGCAAGGCAAAGCCAGCCATTCCAAATATAATCAAAAAACGTTTCGGCCATTTCTGGTTTATATAACCTACGAGCAACTGTTTTAGCGACTCGTATGTATGCTTCTCTAGGTGTTTCTCCGTCAAATAAATATCCCCCGGATATAGTCTTCTTGTATACGTCCGTATTACCCCACGCAGGGTAATCTTCTCCTTTTTTCCATTCATTGTTCCACATATTATCCTATAAAATGTTTTGTCCAGGCTATTAGCCCATTAAAATTTAAAGCAACTAAATTCCATTGCTTTCTTGATGCTGTCTGAATCATTACACACACAAAACCTAATATATAAAGTTTAGGTTCTAATGTCCATTGTGCTGCTATTAAAAAACCAGCACCCATATACCCCGCTCTAGTCGCTAGTCGCTTCCAAGGGCTCAGTCTTTTCTGTCTTACTAGACTTCTCAATAACGTCGGCTTTAAGTTTTTTAATCGCTTCATCATAATCTGGCATATTTTTAATTGTTTCTAAAGTTCCTATAGCTAGATCTTTTATTTGAGCTAACTCGTTAATCATATGTTGAGACACTCTTGTAAGTGCCTCAACTTTGTTTTTCATTTCTATTAATTTATTTTCTTTCATATATATTTATAAAACATTACAATAACTATTCTTTGGTTTTTATATTCATTAGGATATTTACTATGAAAATATTCACAAGGATAAGACAATAGTCTGTTATCCTTATAACCAATAACACTGCTTAGTTTCCATTTAGTTTTGCTATTTGAATCTTCTTTAAGTATTCTGTTAAACTCATCACTACTAGATTTAATATACGTGTGACCATAATTTTCATGTTCCCAAAAAGCTGTACCATGTAACCTATCTTCATTTGCTTTAACATATAAAACTATAGCTCTATCAGGCTGATCACCATTTATAATAGTATCATTATGTATACGCCAATCATTATCTTGACCTAACTTAGCTTCTCTAGCAAAAGATAATATATTCTTTATTTTTCTACCTTCTATCTTTTCTAGTTTATCTACTATAAAATTATTAAATTCACTAGGTAGATCTTTAGTCCAAAAAGATTTATCTGGATATTTTATCTCTTCAAATTCATCAACATAGTTTAGCAAAGCTTTATATAGATTTTTTGGTAAAAAATTATCTTGTATATAAATCATCTACCAAATATCTTCATAATCCTCATTTTCCCCAGCCTTTGAATAATCTGTCGGCCTAATAGCGAAGAAATCAGTATGAGTGACGCCCCCGGTAAGATGATAAAACCAATCCAAATTAGACGCTGCTTTGTTGTCATACGCAAAATAGCTACCCAGGTCGACATAACCAAGTTCAACGAGTTTTTCATTTGTTCTCTTTTTTATAAAGTGTTTAAGATCATTAGATGATATACCTTCTATGTCACCCATTTCAAACATTTTATCTATATACTTTTCTTCTAGACCAACCATAGTTTCTGCAGCCTTTATAACATCTTCTCTACATAAACTTAGTAATTGATTATCTTCTTCACACATATGTTTAAATAATTGGCAACCCATTTTACTGTGTAAACTTTCATCACGTACAGACCATTTCATTTGTTGACCGATACCTTTAAGTAAGTTACGCAGCTGAAATGAATACAGTACAGCAAAAGCAGAGTATAAACTAACCCCTTCAGCGAACGCACTAAACACGGCTAAAGACTTACCAATCTCAATTGTATTATCTCCAACGTATGCTACTAAATTGTCAAATCTTTCTGCTGTAGCAGGTTCATGTAAAAACGCTTCGTAATCTTCTAGCTTTAATGTTTCATTTAAATAGCTATAAGCTACAGCATGAACTGTCTCTTGTGATCCAAACATCATTGCCATTTGCTGGATCTCGTGTTTCGGAAACCATCCAACAACTTTCTGGGTCCAATAATCGGACACGGCGCATTCTGTTTGAGCGAACCCAAGTAGAATGTTTCCGACGAGGTTTTTTTCTTTTTCATTAAGTTTTTCATTCCAATCTTTTATATCACTTTGCATCGATATCTCGGTATGTAACCAAAATGCCTGTGCTTGCTTTAACCAACCCTCAGTATAATACTCAGGATATTCAAACGGTTTGTACGCTACGCGCTCATCAAATAATCCCATTATCTATATATTTCTAAAGCTATATCAACAAGTGGTAAATATAATACGTATGTTGTTTGTTCTAGTTCTTCATAAGTTCTAATACCTATAAGTATTCCAGGGTAAAACCCTAGTGATAAGCTCCAATCTTTAATCTCATTTGCCATATACTTTTATTCCATATTTATTTTGTATCTCTACAAGCTCTTTGTAGATTATTTTATTTCTATTTTCAAAACTCCACTTCCACCATGTATCGATTTTTCTTTCAGCATACTTTTGTCTAGCTATTCTTTTAGCTTCGAAAGGATTAACCTTACTGTCTCGTCGCATTCTTTATGATTTTGTGGTTTATATAATGTAAGTGGTCCTAATCTTCTTTCGGTTATAAGCTTTTTAAATAACTTCCATCTTAGTGGAAATGATTCGTTAGCTCTACCTTTAGTTTCAATTATAAAACCCTTACCTACAAAGTCAGGTGTATATTTTATATTCAGTATCTTTTTATTACCTCTGTTTTTATATTCCCCTTTACCATTGCCGCACCTTTCATATGCTTCAAAAGGAAAATCAAAAGCTTCTGACAACTCAAAAGTCTGACCTTCATATAAAGCTGTTATCTTAGCTTTACGTAATGCCATATACATATAACGTTCTAAACCAGATGCGAAGTTGATCCCATCATATGAGATCTTCTTCGACTGTACTGGTCCTTTTTTTCTTTTATAAGATTTCTTCTTCATTTACTTCTATATGATAATGCTCTCCATCGTTACCGTTTTGACCTATAATATTTATACGGTTTAACATAGCTTCTTCTATCTCATCTCTCAAACAATGTTTAGCTGATTCAAGATACAATATTGCATCCATTAGTTCTTCTTGAACGTCAATAATAAATCTATTTAGATCTTTCTTTTGACCTTCAATTTCTTGCATCATAGTAGCTCCATACTTCTTTTGACCTATTAAGCTACGTTCGTCCATCTTCCTTAGCACGTTTTGTACTATCTTGTCTTTAGTTTTAATCTGCATCTTTTACGAATGTTCCGTTAACCATCTTGCCTGTTCTAGCTGCTATAACTTTATAAGCTTCATCAATACAATACTCTATATCATATCCTTCTAAATGAGCTAAATTAGTTAATACAACAACTATATCACCGATAGCATCTATTATTTCTGGTTTGTCGTTTTTAAGTAATGCTTTAGCAAGTTCTCCAGCTTCTTCTTGAAGCTTAACATATTGTGTGTGTGAATTACCCTCGTCGTATAAGCCTCTTGTAGCTGCCCAATTACGTATTAAATCAAATCTCTCACAGTCTTTGTTATTTTTTAAACAACTTTCTACATTATCTTTTGGATTAAAGAAAGCCTCGTAAAAAGCTTTGTTATAAATATAACATCTATCTTTATTATACATTGATGTTTTAACGTTTGCCATTATCCATCTTACATTCTCTTTTGTTATTTTAAACTGGCCGAATTCTGTATTCCAAGTTAAACCTATATCGTCCATTAATCTTCCTTTTAGTTTGCTAGTTGGACAAGGGAACGTTGAGGTTTGTTCTGTTGCGTTTATTTTCATTTTATTAAATAAGTTTTTATATAATTTTCTATCGACCTTATAGCCGTAAGACTTTTGAAGTTCTATTTCACGGTCTGATATATAATCTATATCTTCTGACTGTTCAAGAACTTCATACTCATTCTCCTTATAACCTTGTATAAGGGAAACTCTACTACTAAGATCACGTGTAACACCGATCTTTTTACCTGGTATGTGGTATAAATAATACATAATTTATCTTAAAGTTTATTGTTATACAAATGCATGTTATGTGCATGATGATAATACCATCCGACGTCCATAGACAGTCTGTCTGCAATCATTTTTTGTAATGATGAAAATTGATACTGATCATTACAGAAACCGTACCAGATGTCATTAGAACGCATATAAACAGACATACATAGTTTATTATTAATTATTGTAAACTGAATTGCGTAGGTACAAGGAGTATCTTTAGCATACTTATCATATTCTTTACAGTCATATATACTTATAGCCGCGTGTCTGGTATCTGGATTATCTCTAAGCTTAGCAACAACATAATCTATTTGATTATTACGCTGCCATTGATAACCATAATTACTATTAACGTTACCAT
>Ga0206126_10002204_pt1 | contig 21942 bp, 21 predicted proteins | sample Helgoland_Spring_5_FD_148621 | JGI IMG/M metagenome (GOLD analysis project Ga0206126, IMG submission 148621) | Pelagic subsurface seawater microbial communities from Kabeltonne, Helgoland, North Sea - Helgoland_Spring_Bloom_20160412_1 | ecosystem: Environmental > Aquatic > Marine > Epipelagic ...
GGGTATTTTCCATTGTTTTGGTATTAAATAATCATTTAATAATAATTATTTAAAAATTTTATCTCAATTTAGATATATATGTTATTACAACGAGATTCAACTTATGTAAATCACGGTAAAAGTGTTAATATTGGTCACGAAAGTGAAAGAACTCCACAAACTAGACCATCAAATAAAAATGTTCAGACCTTAACGGATTTATATACCCCTAGTCATAGACAACATTTAAAAAATATTCCTAAATTACAAGTTACCGATAATATGGAATACGGATATAGACCACCGAATAAAAGAGTTCAAATGGAAGGCGGTTCATTACAAGGTTGGCGGGACTTTAAACACGGTTTCTCTAAGGGTTTCGGGGCGGTTGCGAAAGTTGCTTTACCATTAATCTTATAATATAAAAAATAATCTAATTATTAATATATGTTTCGACAAAGTTTAAATAATAATTTTAATCATCCCGTTTTAGAAGAATATGGCGGTAAATTTTCTATAAAAAAATTAGTTAAAGCAGTTAAGGGCGACTTTAGAAAAGAATATCCACCGAAAGTTGCGGAATTTCTCGAAAAGAATGGAAATAAAATAATTCAAAAAGTTACGGTATTAAGAACACCAGTATCGAAAACATTAGAAACGGCATTGAATTTAATATCATTAGGTAAATGGAATAAAGCGAAAAAACAATATGGATTTGATACTTTTTTTCATCTAGCAATGGAAGTTCAATTTGACGATAATACAAATGTCGTAGTTGAAAAAAATGCGACAATCGGTATTAGAGATGCGAGTGAAAAATCTCAACAAGCGGATAGTAATGCGGTAACCGAAAGATTAGAATTACCAGTTAGAAGTAAATTCTCGTTTAATCATATGTTAAGCGGTGCTAAAAGAATACTCGGTGATGAAAGATTTTTTAGATACGATGCTTTAACATCTAATTGTCAGTTATTTGTAAAATCGTGTTTAGAAGCAATCGGTATGTATACAAATGAAGCGAAAGCATTTGTTTATCAAGACCTAGAAGAATTAATGAAAGAATTACCATCATTTGTCGGTGGAATTGCTAAAAAAATAACCGATATTCAATCATATAGCGATATTGCGGGTAGTGGATTAAATCAAATTCGTGGTAAACAAAATTATTTTATTGACGAAAATGGTATTAATACTAATTTACATCATAAACATCGTAGAAAATCTAATCAACATTTAAATTAATAATTTAATTTGGTCTAATCGTCTCGCTCTAGAAAAAGCGGTATAGAATAAATTATAATCAAAATTTTTAGTAATCGATATAATAATTTTATTATCGTCATCTAAATCTAATCCTTGAAAACTGTGAATTGTTTTAAATAATTTCATTTCGAAATTTTTATGAGATGGTTTTTCGAGTATTTCTCGACCACACAAATGATTTCTTTTTTTGTCTGTTTTTTTAATAAAATATTTCGGTTTAGTTCCCTTATCAACGAAATAATTAGTCATATTATTACCATTATTATAATCATTTAATGCCGAAATTCCAATATCATTATTGTTATATTCAACATTTTCTTTTTTAATTATACAATTACTAAATTCATTCTTTACGAATTTATTTAGTTTTAAAATATTTTTATTACATTTCATAAATTCTCGTAATTTATTTAATTTTTCATCTAATTCAGTGTTAAATCGGTATGATTTAGAATATTTAATATATTGATGATTATTTTTAGGTTTATAAACTTTATTCTGTAAATTACATTGATAAAAATAACCGTCTTTATCGACATCTCCGACAATAAAAATAAAACAATTTGGATATTCTTTAATAATAGTATCAATCGATTTTTCATCGATTAATGTTAATTCGTCAATTACAATAAATCGCATCATAGAATTATATATCTTTTCTGTTTTTTTACCATCGCAATAACCAGTTAAATTCGGTATAGAATAACCATTAATACCGTCATATTTAGTCATTTGACCTTGAATTAAATTCCAACATTTTGATGTATAACAAATACGGTTTCTATCGAAATTACCGCTATTAAATAATGAATAAGATTTACCCGAACCGCCCTTACCGCCTATACATACAATACGATTAGTAATATATTCTTTATTTTGTGTAAATGGTAAATTCATTTTAAATTTTCTTGAATGACTATTGATATAATCACAATAATGACCATTATAATCATATTTATCGAAAACTTCATCACTTTCTATACCGATATCTAAATCTGTGCTATCGTAAGATTGTAACATTTTATCGAGACCAGTTGCTCGTTTTAATCCCCAAACAAAATTATCGTATTTTAATGTATCGGCATATTTTTTCTTTAATACGATACTATCTAATTTAATACCGAAAACTTTATTTATATCGATACTTAATAATTTTTCGATAATTAATGTTCTTGTATAACTATGGATAAAATATCCTAAATGTGTTCTGCTAGATTTTTGATAATCGTTATGTGAAATTTTTATCGTATCATCAGTTTGAAACATTTTATATTTTTCGTCCGATACTATTGAATAATATTTTTTATCGCATACTAATGGTTTTATTGTAATTTGAATATCGGAACTTTCTCTTATCATTAAACCGAATGCTTTACAATAGTGTTTAATACCGTCTGATTTATCTTTAAATTCTTCACTGAATGGAATATCGATATTTGTAGAATAAGAACAATTTAAAAATTGGAAATTTATATATTTTCTCAATAATTGAATTGTTGGTGTAGTTAGAATATATTTGTTTTCTTTTTTAAATCCTAAAACATCAAAATGGTCTTTATATTCATTTATATCTAAAATTTTAACTTCAAAAAATCCTATTAAATTACTAGATAATAGTCTATCAAAAGTTTCCATCGTAAAATCATTACTACATTTTACATTTATAAAAGAACCGCTTGGTAATCCAACATAATGTGGATTAAATTTTTTATCTGAATAATTAAAATATGCTTTTTTCAAATCTAATTCTTTGTATTTATCGTTATTTATTTCCCAATCGGTTTTAAAAAATGAATGTAATTTATAATGATAATTACATATAAAATCATATTCAATACTATCTTCTAATATATAACTTTCGTTATATGTTTTTTTATGTTTCCAATTATCAAAAACATTATCGAATTCACTTTTTTTCATTACATAAGTATTATCATTTCCGATAACTTTACCACATTTTTCAACATAAAATGGTAAATTCTTTTTTATTTTTTCCATTTCTTTATAATCGTTAATTTCAATTTCTTCACCGTCGGTTATTAATAAATCCAAATGATTAAATTTAGTATTCAATAATTCAACTCTAAATCGAGCATAATCTGTTTTTATAAATTTATCGTGTTCTGAACCACGAATTAAATCTCTAATCATTACCGATGAATTACAAAATGATGCTATTTCGGGTAATGTTTCGTTATTATATGATTTTTTGTATTTTTCACCATCTTTCGATAATAGTTTATTTAATACTGCTTTCGCATTTTTGTTTTTTTCTGATTTTTTAGTAAAGTATTTTACGAAAGCATCATATACACATATACCGTTATCATTATCTTTATATGTTTGACTAGCGAATTTCGGTAAGTCTTTTTCATCGATAAGTGAATATGCTCTCGTTGTAATTTTTGTATATCCGTTTGGATAAAAAAAATCTACTAATAATGCCGATAACCATATATAATTAACTTTCGATTGAACTAAAAACTCTAATTGTTGTTTTTTTTGTTTTGTAAATGCTCCTAAAAATTCGAATTTACGATTTTTAAAATCTTCCTTCATTGGTTCACCAAAATTATCTTCATTTTCGTCATTAGTTCTAAAACCGTTAATTAAATTACCGTCGTCGTCGTAATATTCGATTTTTTGATAATACAATGAATTTGGAAATTTTGCTTTCATTTTTTTTAATTCGATTTCGTGTGTATAATATGTATAATTCAGAGTATTTATTTTGTAATCATCAACTATTAAAATACTTTCATTTTTCTTTGTTGGTGCTTTATAAACTGGTTGTTTTTTTAAAATTTCTTTTGCTATAATATTTGTTAATTTTCGTGTGGTTCGTCTATCAATTTCCCCATTTTTTTTATATTTTATTTTAGTGATATAATTTATAGCAGTTGTTATCCGTTTGATTTTTCCCGTTTGATATAATTGTTTGATTTCGTCATAATATGGTTCTGTGTCATACTGTTTCAATTTATTATTAATCTGTAAATTTCTATATTTTAAATTAACTTTCATTTAATACTATATATATTATAATAGATATTATTTCTTAAATGTTTTTTTACTATAAAACCATTTAAAGAATATTTCATTTTTACATTTTTTTAATATTTCTTAATGTTTTTATTAGATTTTAAATATTATATATTCGGGTGAAAAAAAGTATTTAATATATATATTTAATATTTTTTTAATATAAACAATAATCGTGTTCATTATATTAAAATCGATATTTATTTTTCTTCCGATGTTTCATATTCCGAATCTTCTTCATATTCACTATCTATTTGTTTTTTTTTTCTTTCGATAGTTTTTTATATATTTCGTCCGCCTCTTTATCCGATACTTCAGTAACATAACCGCTTTTATCTACTATTTTAACTTTCATTGTTTTTTTCGATGGTAAAAAAGTTCCGTTTTTCCAATTTAAAGAACCGTCCATATCTTTTAATTTTATTTCCAATAATGCTTTTACTTTCGGTTTACCCCATTTTTTCAATATTTGTTCCATTGTTATATTTCGTTCACCTCCCTTAATATTTCGTATCGGTCTACAAGCATTCGGTTTTCCATCATTTCGACCACAAGTTTCTTTTGTTTTATCTTTTAGATACGGTTTTATTTGTATCCATTCTTCTTTTAACCAATTTTTAGTTCTATCTACTCTCGGTTTTGATGATTTTTTATATCGACCATTTAGTTTCTTATACATTTTAGCGATATACATCGATTTATAAGCACTATGTCGTTTATAACTTTCATCTGCTTTTCGTTTTGCTTCATCATATATCTCTTTATCCATAACATTGTCGGGATATTTATCTTCATCATTATTCGACATTATATATAGTATTAGATATATTATATATAATTTTTTTCTACGGTTATTATATAATGTCATATCGTATTAAAAAAATACAATTAGAGAAAGCACAAAAAATCGGTGTAAAAATTGCTCCTAGTTCTAATAAAAAGAAAAAACTCGATGTTTTTAAAGACGGTGTTAAAGTCGGTTCAATCGGTGCTACTGGATATAAAGATTACGGAACTTATCTCGAAGAATTACCAAAAAAAGATGCCGATAAAAAAAGAAAGAACTATCTCGCTAGACATAAGAAAGAACCGAAAACAAAAGACGGTAAAAAAACAAATTCATATTATGCCGATAAAATTTTATGGTAATCGATAATTGGTAATTGTTCGATATATTCGGTTTTTATAAATATCGCTTGAGATGGTTTTTGGTTTCGTTTATAATTTGCTATTTCACCATAATAAAATTCATCGGTTTTTTCATCATCGTATTCCCAACAATAAAATTGTTTATCTTTTAATAACCATAAAAACATAATTCTTAAATTTGGATTTTTCTTTCTTTTTTCGAGAGCAAAATCAATTTTCGATTTTCCAAAACATAACGACGGATATTGATTTATATCACATCTTCTAGTTTTAAGTTCAAATATCATATCGGTATTTCCATCATCATCGACTTTATAAAAATCGAATGGATAGAAAAAGTCTTTATATTTTATGACTTTATTTTGATATAATATATTTAAATAATTTAAACATTTTTTTTCACCATCGTCGCCCATCTTTAAATCTTTATGTTCGAAATCTACTTTTTTAAATCTCTTTTGTTTTTTATCAATAGAATTTGACATTTATTATAATACAATAGATAATATTTTTTTATAATAAAATGTAAATTTAAATATTTTTATACTATAAAATACATTTTAATAGCATTCAGTATACGGTTTATTTTATCGTTTTCTTTTCTTAATCTATCGTTATCTTTTTTTAATCTTTCAATTTGTCGAACATAAATTGACAAAATATTAATATTATCGGACATCTAAAACTACATAGATAATCATTTTCCAAATTTCGCTATAGCAAATTTATGTGAATCGTCAAATGATTTTTTCTTTCGATGAATTTGAACTAACATCGATTTAATATGTGCTTTCGTATGATGATGTAAATGTTCCATAAATTTATTATATATCGTTGCTGATATTCTTTTTTTATCTAAATATTCATTTACTAAATCTTTTTTCGCTTTTAATCTTAAATTCGGTTTAAGCATATCTTTTTGTTTTTTACCGAAATTCCAATCATTTTTATCATTTTTTTTAACATACGACAGTTCTTCTTTATTCTTCGATTTTATATTTAGTTTTTTCGATGTTCCAAATTTTTTATTATCGGTCATAAATCCACCACTGACAACACCTAATTTTTTCGATTTTTTTTTATCGGGTTTACATATCGGACGGTCGGGATTACAAAAACATACCGAAAATCCCTTCGGACAATTTTTCGTCATATATATATAATATTAGATATTATTTAATAGCAAACTTTTATCGTATGATTAACCGAACCCAATTCAACATTTGTAATCGCATATCTATAAAACTTAAATGATGCTAAACTTTCGGTTATATGAACTTGTCTAGAACTATCTCCATTTTGATTCATCGGTATTTCTATATATGTATTTCCGTCAACACTATATGATTTTCGTAAAGTAAAACCACCAGTTCCCGAGGCACTTGTAGCGAGAACCGAAAAATTTTGAACATCTTTCGGTTTAGTAAATACCGATGAATTTGTTGTTCCGTTTGCGGTAATACTAACATCGTCCATAAGAGTGTCAACCGTCATAGTTGTTGAACCACTACCGCTTGTAACTCTTAATTCGCCGTCTCCATTTATAGATAACGGAACATAATCACCGTCCGCACCGAAATCACTTTGACTATCTTGACGAACCGCTAAAGACATAATTCCCGAATGACCACTAGAGTGTGCGGTATCTTCTGCTTTAACAACGGTAGCGATACTTTCAACTGCTGTTTCAATTGCTTCTGTATCGATTTTAATAGCATCGAGAACCGCATCAATAGTATCGATAGCAGTATCTATTTCGGTTAGTTTTGTCAATTGATTATCGTATACTACATTATCAGTATCCATTTTTGATTCCATCGATGTAAGAGATGCTTCTAATGCTACTAAATCGGTATGATTAGCACTTATAAGAGCATTACAACTTGTTTCGATTTCACCTAATTTTGTTAAAGCATTATCTTGAACTCCATCGAGAGTTGTAATTAATGATTCGATATTTGTTTGTTTTACGAGACTAGCATCTAAAACACCGTCGATAGTTGTTAATAAACTATTACCCGCATCAACATTTGTAACGACTTCTCCCATAGTTGTATCGAGTGTTCCTTGGTTATTATTTGTTGCTGTAATTAAAGTTTCGAGATTTGTTTGTTTTACGAGACTAGCATCTAATACACTATCAATTGTATCAATAGCAGTATCAATTTCAGTTAATTTTGTTAAAACATTATCTTGAACCCCATCGAGAGTTGTAATTAAAGTTTCGATATTTGTTTGTTTTACTAAACTAGCATCTAATACACTATCAATAGTATCGAGAGCAGTATCTATTTCAGTTAATTTTGTTAATTGATTATCGTATACTACATTATCGGTATCCATTTTTGATTCCATCGATGCGAGTGATGCTTCTAATGCTACTAAATCGGTATGATTAGCACTTATAAGAGCATCACAACTTGTTTCGATTTCAGTTAATTTTGTTAAAGCATTATCTTGAACTCCATCGAGAGTATCAATTTTTGAATTTGTTGATGTAATTAAAGTTTCGAGATTTGTTTGTTTTACGAGACTAGCATCTAATACACTATCAATAGTATCGAGAGCGGTATCTATTTCGGTTAGTTTTGTTAATTGATTATCGTATACTACATTATCGGTATCCATTTTTGATTCCATCGATGCGAGTGATGCTTCCAATGCTATTAAATCGGTATGATTAGCACTTATAAGAGCATCACAACTTGTTTCGATTTCGGTTAGTTTTGTTAATTGATTATCGTATACTACATTATCGGTATCCATTTTAGAATTTGTCGCTGTAATTAAAGTTTCGATATTTGTTTGTTTTACGAGACTGTTATCTAAAACACCGTCGATAGTTGTTAGTAATCCTTCGATACCATCTACCGCCGTTTCTATATCGGATAAATTTGTATTAACCGTGTCTAATTTAGTATGTGTTACTGAATTATTATTATCGATTATATTCATTGACATCTATATATAATATAAATTAGATTATATTTATAATCTTTTTTTATTTCGTTATATTGTAAAACATTTGAAAACTCGTAATATTAGTTGTCGGATGTGGGTTGCTTATTCGATAATATCTAGCGAGATTTTCCATTCTATAACTATAATGAAATGTCGACGATATTGGTTCTATTAACGGTCTAATACTTTGAACTCGAATATATGTTGAATTATCATTCGATACCATAATATCGAAAACTTCATCTACTCCCGTTTTACCATAAAAATGAATTGTTTTAGCGGTTGATGTTCCTCCTAAATCGAGAGTTGTTGAATTTATCGTATTTGCTACTAATGACCCACTACCGTCAAATAATGTATTAACATCGAAAGTTGATGTTTCGTCACTTCTTAAATTTTGAATTGATGTATTTGTTGTTTCCATTTTTGCCTCGAGTGTATCGGTATTAACATTAACACTACCGACATTAATTCCAACATCGGAAACTGCTCTTTGTAAAAATTTATTAGACATATATAATAATATTTAGATAATATTATTATATGATTTATTTTAAGAATAGTTATACGATTAAATTAGTATCATCAGTATCGATAGTATCTTCGGTATCGATAGATATATCTTTAGCATCGAAAGAGTTATTAGTCATATCTCTATCGTCTAAAAATATTAAATTATTTATATCTGTTTTCATTTGTTTAATATAGTCATCTTTTTTATTAGTTGGTAATTTATTAACTAGTTTTTTAATTTCATTGTTTTTTTTTCGTTCGGGTGTTGTATCTCTTTTAACTTTTTCACATACAATAAATTTTTCATAAATTTTAGACCTACCAGCACATATATTTTTCCAAGTAATAAGGGGAATTCTTTTATGGTATTTTGAAATATCCTCAACACTTTCAAAATTCTTTTCTTCGAGTATACTATTTTCAGTAGGGTGTAAAACTTTAACTTTCCAGTAAGATGTTTTCATATATAATATATAATAGAAAATAAATTCTTAAATGTTTTTTAACAAATATTCTATTTAAAGAAATTAACTTTATACGATATTTACAATCGATGTTTTATATTCTTTACAATTTAATATATTTATTTACGAGTTTTGTATTTTTCAAATGCTTTATCCGCTAATTTTGAAGCGGGGTCTGCTAATGATTGTAACATTTTATTTTTACCAGCGAAATGTTTAACCATATGTTTCGTCATATCGCCAACTAAACTACCGCCAACAATAGACCCACCGACTGATGAACCGCCCTCCATTGAAGAATGTTGATGTAATTCGTTACCCATATCTTCGGCATTAACATTATCTTCGAGAGTGAGTAATCCAGTTTGGACTCGGCATTCATTAGGACTTACGACTGCTTGTCCTTGGTATACGAAAACTTGGTAAAGTTCGGTAGGCATATTTGCTCTTGAATTTTTTAATTCGATATTCGATAGTTGCCAAGAATAATCGCCACGAGACCCAGCACTAACATTGTCGGGTAATGGAATATCTTTTCCGAAACAAAGTTTTAATACATTACCGTTTTCGTTTTCTTCCGATTTTTTTCTATCATAACCGTTTTCTTCAGATATTTTTAATAATTGGTTTTCATCGAGTGATGACAATAATCCCGCTTGATTATTCCAATCGATATTAACTTTATTAACAAAACTGTATAAATCTTCTTGTAACGGTGTATCAGACCCACGAGCAATTTTCGCATAAATATAACAACATTCGGGAACTTGGTTTAATCGAATATGATTTCCAGTATAAGTTGTAAAAACGGTATGAGATGGATTTGCCGATAATTTTTGAACCACAATTTTCGGTTGTTTATATGGTAATACGATTTCATTTGGAATTTTAATATCGTCTTGTGGTGTATAGTATCGAACTTTTAAAACTGGATTAACTGATGCGAAACTTGCTTTAAGATTTGTTTCTGTAATTTCAGTATCGGCACCGCCGTTACTTCTCTGTGTCAAAACTAAATTACCGTAATTAACACCGTTAATTGCCGATACTTGGTTCGCAGCGGTTAATGGTGCTAAACTAAAAGAATTTTTTAAGTTACCATTCCAATTAATAGTAACTTGAATATCGTTAATATTTGTCATACCGAGACCGTGATGTGTCATCAATGGTGATAAAAATAACGGTTCAACATATTTGGTTGTTAATTGTGAATTAGCGAAACCATCAGCAGTCGCAGATACATAAACAGCATTGGTATCCATTTTTATACCCCTCGGGTCTTCGATACCATCTGCGGGTTCGATATTCAACGGACAATCTTCATTACCGACACTAGTTTCAACTCTACTTCTATCGGGTTTGTGAGCGGTTTCTGAAAAAACTTTTTGACGATATTCGGGTGTGGTATATCGCATAACGGCATTAACATATTGATTTACCGATGCGGTAAAATGAGTTCCGTTTAAAGTTAAATCGATACTATCCATACTTCTTGCGAGTGGAAATTGTTTTGGTGCGAAATTATTAGACATTTTGACGGTCTGTCCTTCTCTCATTGCGGTTCCAGTTCCAGCGGCATCTGCCGCAAAAGCATTGTTGCTCGGTATTGTTTGTCTAATTGTCGAGAATGCGAATGTTTGTTTTAATCCCGTTACATCGTGTTGTCTATCTAAACCGTTTGCTATACTATTTTTTAATTGTGCGGTAACTTCTAACAAAAAACATCTATCGATAATAGTATTTTGTGATGGTGGACTAAAATTAAAAGAACAACTAGTATCACTAAAACTATCGGCGACAATCTTTTGTTCGGTATAATTTTTACAACCCTTAACAACTTGTTTAATTATTGGTTTATCGTTTTGTTCCAAATCGAGAACTGGTAATACAACTCTACTGACTGACATATATAATAATAATGAGATATTATTTTTATATATTTATATATATTTTCTATACGGTTTTTTAAAATTGAAATAACTATAATATTTTTAATGATTTTTAATATTTTTTAATAATATTGTATCATATTATTAGGTCGAAATTCTAATTTAATACTCGCATACATATTGTTATTAATTGTTAATCTTCTCGAATTTCCAAAAATATCAACATAATTAACTCTAACATCTATCGCATTTAATGGTTGTCCCGACCGTAATGGATAATATCTTACCGAATTTCCTTGAGGTGTGTATATTAAATAGTCTTGTTCGACAGTTGAGGGGTCTAATTCAAAATCGGTTACAATTTTCTTTTTTTGATTACCACTTTCACCGCCCATTTCACCTTCAATAGATAATCGATTAGATAAAATTTCGATACCACTGATAAATTTTCTTTTGAATAATGATTTAAACGGTTCAGCATACGATGTTATCACAATATCTAATTCATCGATAGTTAATTTGGTTGTTGGGTCGGTTGTTGTTTTAAATTGAACGATACCGCCATTTGTTTCATTACCTCGTCCATCAGTATCGTGATATACATATTTTTGAAATATATTTAAATAAGGGGTATCGGAATTATTTGTTGATACGGGTGTTGTAAGAAAATTTGTCGATGCTATAACACCACTATTAATCCATACATTATTATTAGCGAGACTATCGGATTGTGCTAGAAATTCCATTTTTTGATTATCTTCATTAAAAACAAACCGAGGACAATAATTTGTTTCGATATTTCTTACTCCGTCTTGTTCTTCACCACTATCCCAACCGTCCATAACTCTTTCGAATATTTCAAAATTAACCGACCATTCCGTTTGATTATCAGCACCCGCACCTAAGTTCGCCATATCTCTAACTTGAAATGAAATAAATTTACCACTATATTCTCGAAACAAAATATCTAAATCTTCGTAACTATCGGGACAAAATATTCTTTCGGTAACATCACCACCTAAACCCCATCCACTGGTATTATACATTGCTTTACGATATGATACTCTTCCATAATTAGCGAAACTTATACTATTTTGTGTTGTGTCTCCCACACCGAAAGCATAAAAACCCATACCGTTCCAATCACCAGCGGTTTTAATATTTGGATATATTCCACCGCCTAAATAAACATTAATAATATCTGTTCCACTTCCGATAACCATTCTAAATTGAAAATCGGAAAATTTATGTTTATTTTCACCAGCAGAACCAACTTTCGGTCTCCAACTATTAATACCGAATTTATATTGTAAAAATTTAAGATTAGTCCCACGAGTAGCAGTATGTTGAGCGACTGTATACCAAGTAGAATTACTTTCGAGAGTAGTATAAGTTGCCGAAACAGCAGTTTTTGTCGGTGTTGGGTTAAGATTACTTTCGTTAAATGATAATGTATTTGCTCGTGTTAAAGCAACGGCATATTCATCGTGACTTCCGATTGGTAAATATCGTCCCTTAATCGTTGTTTTAGTATGCGGTAATTCAGTTTGTTGAGTATCGATATTAAATAAATTCCAACCGCTAACATCGAATAAATCGAATGGTTGTTGTGTTAAAAATTTATCATCGATGTGTTTTTCTCCAATCATAAGTGTTCCGATAGTTTGATGATTTTCGTATATTCTATATAAATCAACATTTGATATTGGTATTTTAAATCGTTTTACTCCCACTGAATAATCCGATTGTTTCGGTAGAATATCTCCATTATTAAAATGTTCTATTTGAAGATATCTATCAATGCTTTCAGTATTTGATGGGGTCATTGTTAAATTGTAATAAATCGACATATATAATTTATATTAGATATTAATTTTTAAATTTAATTTAAAAATATATTATTTCTTTGTATATAAAAATGTTAATGCGGAAACCCACATATCACCGTGATAATTAGAATTCTCGGTCATTAGTCTTTGAAACTCTCGTAAGGGGGTATCTCTCCATCGAATACGACAACTAGTCCATCGACCACAAGTATTAATATCGTTATGAAATGTTTGTAATCGCATTGTATTCATTACGACTTTTTTATTATATTTTTTCAATAAATTAGTTAGAAACGGTATTCCTTCTTTTAGATTATAATCGGCATATTTTAATTCTTCATCTGCTTTCATTCCATAACTATCGAAAAATTCTAAATCATTATTATTATTGTAAAATAATGCGACATAATGACCGTAATCTTCTCTTTTAGTTTCGTATAATAAAATAACAGCACCGTGTTTACTTAATAAATTTTCGATACTATCGTAACTTCCTAATGTATGATACGGTATTATTTCGACTTTATTATTACATATATTCATTAAATCTTCACCACTTAAATCGATACTTTCCGCTTTTTTTAGAATATTATCCATATATTAAATATTAGATTTAAAATACAAAAACTCCCCGTTCATATACAGCATATTTCGGGTATTCTTTCCAAAACCAAATCCAACGAGTAATTAAATTTTCGACAATTTTAATTTGTTTCCGACTAAAACCCATATATCGTTCTAAAAAGTTTGAAACCGCATAAAAACTTGAACCCTTCGGAAACAATACAATCGCATTTGCTTCATTAATCAATGTTCTAGTTGCTAAAAAATTCGTAATAATATGTGATGTCGATATTGTTGTTATATCATAATGTCGACCAGTTTCTAATACATCGTCTCTGAAATTACGAATATATTTAACTAACGGTTTATCTAAAATTGTATCGATATCATCAAAAATTAAAATACCGTTTTTAAACTTTTCTATTTCCAATGGGTCTTCTTCGAAAGTTTCTCTTGTTAATGGGATACGATATGTATTACTAAATTGGTCTAATGGTTTATCTTCTTCAACTCTCGAAAATATATATATCGGTCTTTTTTTATATTTTTTTCTTAGTTCGGTTAAATACATTCCAATAAATGTCGATTTACCACTTCCACTCGGTGCGGGAACATATAATCGTTCACTTTTTTTTTGTGGTATCGGAAAACATCTCATATTATCGTCATCTGAAAAATCTATTTGTGTTTTTAATTTTGTTAATATTTCTTTATCTGCTAATTCGATATATTCTTTCATTTCCGATGACAAATTGTCTCTCGGTTTTTTACCGTCTACTATATCTTTTACAGTATCTCGTTTTTGTTTTGATATTTTATTTTCTTTGAAAAAAAAGTTATCTAATAATTGGGAATTTTCGTTTGTTGGTATTGTAATATCCGATTTTTGCTTATTTGAAAAATCGTCTGCTCCATATAAATTAATAGTTTTATTTTTTTTCGATTTTTTTTTATCTTTTTCCGTTAATTCCGCTATTGGTTTTCCGCGAGTAAAACTTAACATATATATATAATATTAGATATTTAATTAATTTAAAAGTTTTGGAAACATCGGTGATAATTTTACGGCGGTTTTTCCCAATGATTGTGCGAGATTTTTATAAACATTCACAAAACCAAATTTATCAGTTAAATTACCACCTAAAAGTTTATCGTTATAAACCATATCGGTTAAATGATTTAAATCACGAGAATTAGAAATATCATCTACAGCACCGATTACATTTGGAGACCAAGTCGATTTATCACCTAAAATACTATTATTTAAAGCACCACCGTTAGCAAGTTTAGCAGTATGTCGTAATATCCAAAATTCGTGTGGTTTTATTTTCATTAAATGATGATTTATAATATGACTATGTGGGTCATCGGATTTTAAAGCACCAGCGAACATTTGTTGATAATTTGTTTCGGCATCTCTATATAAATCATTATCGTATGATGGTTTTTTCGGAGCATCTACTTTATTTTCGTTTTTGAAATTTTCATCGATATTTACATTCTTTTGTCTTTCGAATTCTTTTAATTTTTGGAATGTGCTAAAAGCACCCGCTACCATTTTTTTTAATTCGTCTTTTTGATTATCATTGTTACGAGAACTATAATTAGGCATATATATAATAATAGATTTTTATTTTTATTTTAATAATTATTTTCTCGGTAAAAATATAATGATTTGCGATTTTTGCTTATATGAATTTCCGTTATTAGAACAATGTCATTTTTGTAATAATAATATGCGATTATGTGATGTATGTATGTCAAAACACTTAGATTTCCACACATTAAAAGACGAAAATAAACAAAATTCTAATATCGATGAAAAAAGATTTTTATCGAAAGTATTGGAAAAAGACGAAGATATTAAAAATACTGGAATTTTTTAAATATAAATTTAATTCTTAGAATATATATATATTAATGTATTGTGATTTTTGTTTAGAATTTATCACCAAATACGAGAAATGCTTATTATGTCGGTATTATTATAACAATGATACGAAATATTATTTATGTGATAATTGTTTTAAAGACCATTTAAATTATCATAGTGATTTAGAATTATCGACAACTATACAACACAAAAAAACAATTAATTTACTAAAGAAAAAATGTATCATATTATAGATGTTCCAAAAATTAAAAAAATTTTTCGGTAAGGTAAAATGCGAATTTTCGTGTTGTAATTCCGCTTGTAAATTAGACAAAAACAATTTAATTATACAATTCGATGATTTACAAATACAAATATCGCAACTTGAAAATGAATTAGAAATTGTTAAGAAATCTTCGATAGATATATCAGCAATTAACGAAAAAACATATAAAAAAAAATCTAATGTTTAGTATATAAAATGGTAAATGCTTTTATCGAGTTTGTAAAAGAGTTTCGTAAGAAAAATCCTTCAATGTCGTATAAAGATGCTTTACAAAATGCTAGTAAAGAATATAAACCATCGGAAAAAGTTAAAAAAACGAAATCCGATGATGAAAAATCTGATGATAAAGATAAGAAAAATACTCGTAGTAGAATGATACGAAAATATAAAAAATTATTAGATACCGTTAAAAAACAAATGTCACGAGGTGAATTAAATAAAGATGATTACGATGATTTATCAAAAGTCGGTAATCAATTACGAGGTAAATCAACTAAAAATTCTTATGCGAAAGCATTAAAAGATTTAGAACGAAAAGTTAAAACTAAAAAATATGCTAAACTTACAGAAAGAGCGAAAAAGAAAACCGATAAACTTAAATCTGATGTAGAGAAACAGAAAAAATCGAATATCGAAAGACAACTAGCGAAAGAATCTGAAAATAAATCAAAAAGTGCGATGTCAAGTAAAAAACTAGATAAACAATTCGATAGTTATCTAGGTAATTTAGAACCGAATGATTATTTAAAATTGTTTATGAAAAAAAATCCATTGTTTACTAAATTTAGAGCGGAAGCATATATTACTAAATATAAAACATACGAAAAAGATAAAAAAAATGTTCCGATAGTTACAGATGCGGGAGAATTGAAATTAGCAGACCAACCCGCACCAAAAGTTAAACAAATAGTTGTCGTAACATTACCGAAATTAACTGAAGATGCGGTTAACGAAGCATTAAAATTATTCGGTATAAATAATTCAGCATACGATTTATCCAAACCATTGGATATTAATTTTTATGATTTTAACGATTATAAAACTAATGCTAAAGTAAATTCTTTAACAAGAAGATTAAAAACCGCAGTTACTTTATTACCATCGAATGATAAAAGTGACGAAATTTTTAAAAATCGTATTTTAGATATTGTTTCAGCATTAGACGATTATAAAGATGAAATTCAGACATTTAAAACAGTTTCATCGGCAATAATAAGTGGACCACCCGCTAAAAAAAAACCGACAACAGCACTTACTGGTAAACCGTTAGAAGATGAAGAAAATCGATTAATGGATAAATACAATATAACTAAAACACAAGCACAAAGAGTTATCGATAATATAAGAGTATCGACAATGACTGAAAAAGACAGTGTCGAATTTATTCTAGATATCGATACAAAACAAGAAGTCGAACAATTTTTAGATTTTATCGAAAGTAAATCAGTTACTGGTATTAAAGACCCTAGTTCGAAAACCGCTCTCGAATTTCCGAGTGGTAAAAAAGTTGATTTTATAAAAGATTTTCCATTATCAGCAGTGAGAACAGAAAAAAATATAGCAATCGATATTAAAAAAGCAATTAAAGCGAAAAATGATATAATAGTCGAAAAATTATTTAGAAAACAACAAACGATTGGTTTAAAATCAGAAACAGTTAATGCTTTACGAAGTAGATATGGTGATGAATACGATAAAGCATTAACAAGATGGGAAAAAGAAATAGATAGAATAGAAAAATTACGAGATACTAGTAAGACACGAGAATCTCTCGATAAAAAATTTGAAAATTCGAAAAAAGTTTTAGAAAAAATACGAAACGATAAATTACCAAAAGCACAAGCAAAATATGATAAAGCACAAGCAAAATACACAACTTTTGTAGGCACTGGAATAAAAAAAGTAAATGCTAAAAGTAAAAGAGATACCGCTAGAAAAGAATTAGAAAAAATTCAAAAAATGGAAACCGACCAAACAGCAAAAGCAGTATCCGCAGAACAAGACATAATCGATTTTATTACAGCGAAAAACACATCGCTAAATGATAAAGAAGATGAATTTACCGATACTTTAAAAGCACTCGAAGAAAAATTCTTTAATTTAGTTGTCGATGCTAATACAAAAGAACGAGAAGCGGAATTAAAATCTAAATCCGCCAAACCATCAACGGCATTAGTAAAAGCAAGAGGCGATGTAAAAAAAATAGAATCAATAACAGCAATGCCCGAATTACAACGAAGAGAAGCAATAAACCGTATTGAAGCAGAATTTGATACCGATGTTCCGTTAGTCAGTATATTTAAAGAATTTATACCGTTAATAATGAATGTATCGAATTTCGATTATAAGGGTGACCCCCAATTTGAAAAAGCATATTTTGAAGGTTGGAAAGATATTATGATTAACGGTATAGAAAAACCGACAAAAGTCAAAATAAATGCCGACCCTACTAATGAAGCAACTTATTTACAACAAGATGGTAATGTAATAAAAAATGCCGATAATATAAAAAATGTCATTATCGCTAAATTGTATCCGGAAAAATATGCTTTTCTACAATCGTTATTACAAGAAGGTGTCGGACAACCGAAACTTCCCGAAAGTGTTACAAAACCATTTACACCGAAAAATACTGATATTGGGGATATAGAAAAACTTTTCGAAAAAATTGATAAAGAAATCGGTAATCCAGCAAAAAATGTTCCCGATATTCTCCGTGCTAGAGACTTAATCACAAATGTTGACGATAATAATCCACATAAATCACAATTAATCAGAGAATTGAACGAACTAGAATCACGGATAACTACGGGGGGTGTGTAATTAAACGAAATAAAATCATTTAAAAATAAAATGTATAGTAATTATAAGAACGATTATATTATAAAGCATTATTACGAAAACAAATTTAGCATAACAATTATCTTGTCAAAAATCTTGTTTCCGACTATTATATTTAATTTCATATAACCATAAAATCTTGTCATAAATCTTGTCACCGCCATTTATATATTTATTACGATACTATTACAATATTATAAAATCTTGTTATATATCTTGTCTACCGTATTTATAAAAAATAATCGAATATTTCGAAATAATAATATTAAAATGTCAATTTAAATAAAATCTTGTATATCGATTTTTTGAAAAAGAAACCGATAAAAAATAAAAACCGATTTGATAAAGCATAAAATATAAAAAATTTCTTAATATTACTATATATTTTTATATTTTTTTTTGAATTTAAACTAATTTTTTATTTATAAATTGTCGTCTTATTCATTATTTTAATATCGATATATAAATATTTTGTTTCGACTTATTCAATTTTACGATAATATATATATATAAAAAATTTAATTTTCGGTTTTTGTGATTCTTTCATTTTCGATTTTCCTTAAATATAAAATGTATATATACACTTAAAGAGAAAATAACTATACTAATTATATAAATGATTTCTAAAATGATTTTAGATTTTGTTGGTGGAGTTATTCACCAAATCGAAAATGTTAAATTTTCAAAACCGTTTAATAAAACTTTTGTTAAAAAAATTTTAGATGGTAAAACCAACCAAAACGAATATGACAATATAAAAATGTTTTATTCTATTATCGAACATAAAAAAAATATTGAAAATAAAATATTTAATAAAACCGATATAATAAAACAAATCGAAAATATTAAAACGGAAATTTCAAAAAATAAATTATATGTTTATTGTTGTAATGAAGACGGAAAAACCGAAGGACCCCCAGTAAAAATGAAAGAATGCGATTTAAAAAAAAATAGTTTTTCAGAAGAAGAAGAACCAAAGGAAAATGAAAATGAAGAAATCGAAATTTTAGATGAAGAAATAAAAGATGAAATCGAAAATGAAAATGAAGAAATCGAAAATTCAGATGATGAAAAAAGCACTAATGCAGACGATGAAAACGAAACAGAAGAAATAAAAGATATTGAAAATGAAGTTTTTGATTATGATTTAGAAATTAAAAAAATGAAAGAACAAAAGAGATTGTATGATTTAAAAATTAAAAAAATGAAAGAAAAACAAAAACAAATTTTAAGACATCAAAAAATAGAAAAAATGAAAGCACAACAAAAACCAGACGAGAAAGAACAATTGAGAAACTTAATAAATGAGTTATGGAGACCAGAAGACCGAGATTATAGAGATGAGATGCTGGAATTATTAGAAAAATTAAAACCGATAAAAAAACATAAAAAAGAAAAAATTATTTTGAATAAAGAACGAAATATTAAAGCATTAAAAGTTGATGTATCTAAACGGTATGTTTGCCCGTTTTGTTTTGGTTTTAGAATGGATGAAAAAAAGTTTTTTGAACATATAAATAATTGTAAAAAATACGATGACGAAGACGAAGATAAAATGGCGGTTTTAGAATGTATAAGGGACAAAGAATATAAAAATTTTAAATGTCCAACAACCGAACAAAGCATAATAAAATATAATAAAAAATACGGCGACGAATTGGGATATATCGAAAAATATTAAATAAATATATATACTAAAATATAATATAAATAATAAAAATTATTTATATTATATTTTTTTTTGTTCGCATTTTTTAGAATTCGACGAGGTGGATAATTTGATTTTTTACAATAATTAGATATTAATATATAATGTAAAAATACATTTATATATAAAGATAAAATAACTTAGTATAATATATAAAAATGAATTGTAATTTAAAAATTTACAATGAAACCGATTTTAAAAAAAATCGACTTTCGGAACTCTTAACAGTTTTTAACAACTTAGAAAATATTAAATTTTATCTACCGTTTGAAATGATTGAAAAAATAATAAATGCCGAATTCGACTTAATGGAAAATGAAGCAAATAAAAAAATAAAAATTAAATTTGAATTTTTTGATTATTATAAAATCAGTTTTCGAAATTTATTATATAATTTTAAAATGAAATTTTTTTATTGTTCAAAATATAACAATTCAATAATAGAAGACAAAGAGGCATTAGGCGAAAAATACTTTCAATTACAACAGATAAAATACGAAGATTCAGAAAATGAAGACTCATATAATGAAGACTCAGAAAATGAAGACTCAGAAGAAAAAGAAAAAGATTATTTAAAAAAATATAGTTTTGAAAATTTCCAAAATCAATTTAAATATAGTTGTTATTTAAATTTTTATATCGAAGGTTGGGATAAATCATATAATAAAGAAGAAATTAATTTTATAAAAGTATATCATAATATTAAAATGGACGGTGAAGCATTACAACGACTTTTTAAACATTTCGAATTAATAAACGGATTAGATGAAAAATTTAAAAAATATGTTGATATTACCCATTATATAACTAGTATTATAAAAGAAAATGATTATAATAATTTAAATAAAATAGAAGATAATAAAAATAATTTATTATTAATATCTAGATTTTATAAATTTTATATAGATTATCAGAACGGCGAATTTAAAAATATTAAATTTATATATAATTATATTAAATCATTAATTAAAAAATTAAAAGAATTAGTCGATTTAATGGATAATAAAAAATATAAAAGATTACAATTTAAATATAAGCGGATTTATACAGATAAAAAATATTTTAATTTTGGCGGTTGTGATATTTACGAAGAATATAAATATATTTTAGGTTGGTCAAATAATCCAATAAATAAAAATGAATTTTTAAAAATTATAAAAAGAAATAATGATTATAAAAGAATGGATATTTTAAATTTTATAAATGAAAAATATTTTATAAATGATTTATACGATAATTTCGAAGAAATAGAACACAACGAGGAAAAATGGAGATATAGAAAATTTATTTATAATGATTTTAGATATTTTCAAACTATGGAAAATTTTAATATCAATCGTCACATTTTAATATTAGATAAAAAAGAATATACAAACGATTTTAATATATATAATGATACAGTTTTTAAAAATATTAAATGGTTAAATATTATAAATAATATTTTAGAATATGATAATTTTGAAGATTTAAATATTTATGATTATCAATATTATGATGATGATTACCGAAATGAAGAGGGGATATATAATAATATAATAGTTGATAAATTATATTATCAATCACTAAAAGAACATATTAAAA
>Ga0206126_10002208_pt1 | contig 21848 bp, 22 predicted proteins | sample Helgoland_Spring_5_FD_148621 | JGI IMG/M metagenome (GOLD analysis project Ga0206126, IMG submission 148621) | Pelagic subsurface seawater microbial communities from Kabeltonne, Helgoland, North Sea - Helgoland_Spring_Bloom_20160412_1 | ecosystem: Environmental > Aquatic > Marine > Epipelagic ...
TTCATACCAGATGCGAAATTTCGTTTTGGGTGACCAGATATCAACCATTTCAGGGCGGGAGTAACGTTCGATCATAGGATCATGGCCTTTTGAGTTGGGAGCGGATGGCTGCCTCTTAGACTGCCGGGCGCGTGGGTTCAAGCGCAGCCACCGGGTTTGATTGCCGGGCAGGAGGTGGTAGAGAAGGCTATGACACCTAAGAGCGCCGCACCCCTGCCACAGCTGCCACTCGGCCTTGATGATTTCATGGGCCATAGCTGGGATATCACCCGGCAGATCTGCGACCACCACCAAGATCAAACCGTGCAATTCAAGGGTCAGTGCTACTTTGACAGCGGCTGGTATCATGAGGACGGGCAGCTGATTTTGGCGCATAGCCCACCTCTTGCCAGCAGCCGGCGCTATCGCTGGTGCTCGGGCGCGGCTGGCGGGATTGATGTCTACTTTGAAGACGACAGATTTTTTCACCACATTGATCTGATGCAGAGCCCCCCTACGGCGCATCATCATTGCCAGCCGGATGACTATCATGTGGCCTATGATTTTGCGCGTTGGCCCGATTGGACGGCGCATTGGCAGGTGAGCGGGCCGCGCAAGAGCTATGATATGCACTCTTGTTATCGCAAACGCACAGATGAGCCCTTGCGAAGCGCCGATGACAAAGGCTAAGTCTGAACCACGAAACAAAAGGAAATTTCACATGACCACACAGACCCCATCTTTGACACTGGCAGAGGCTATTTTTCCGCAAACCGGCCTAGCGCTGCGGGTGAAGCAATTGGTTTTGGTCGTCGCAGGCATCACCGCTTTGGCACTTGCTGCGAAAATCAAGATCCCGATGTTCCCTGTCCCCATGACTATGGGCACTTTTGCGGTTTTGAGCATTGGTGCGGCCTATGGCGCGCGCTTGGGTCTGGCAACGGTTTTGGGCTATATGCTGATTGGTGCATTGGGATTTGACGTTTTCGCCGGATCCAGCGCAGAAATCTCGGGTGTGACCTATATGATGGGTGGCACGGGTGGTTATTTGGTTGGCTATGTCCTCGCCGTCTTGGCTTTGGGCGCTTTGGCGCGCAAGGGCTGGGACCGGGCGCGGGGCAAAATGGCCTTGGCTATGCTGCTTGGCAATGTGCTGATCTACGTGCCTGGCTTGATCTGGTTGACCGTGCTTTACGGCGTCGATGCGCCGATTTTAGCTTGGGGCTTAACGCCGTTTTTGCTGGGCGATGTGGTGAAACTGGCCCTCGCGGCGCTCTTGCTGCCGGCGCTTTGGACCCTGGTGGGTCGCGCGCGCAAGTAAGGGGATTTGGCGTTCAACCCTTCAAGGGCGCGGCTGCGGCGGCGCCCTTTTTCTTTGGCACGCGCGGTTTGGTTTAGGCGCCATACCCCATTAACGCCGGATCAAACGGGTAGCTGGTCAGGTTTTCAAAGCCATCTTCGGTAATCAAAACTTGATCTTCCAGTTTGATGGAGAAGTCTCCACCCTCGGGGGAGACCAATGCCTCGACACATAGGACCATGCCCGCTTCCAACTCATATTCAAAGGCACCATCCACCAAATGGTCGGGATAGGCTATCAAGGGCCATTCATCGCACAGGCCGACCCCATGCATCAAACAGCCGTATTTCTGCGCTTGATATTGGTCGTCAAGGCGGTGACAGTTCTCCGACAGGCTGCGCATCGAAACGCCCGGGGCCAGCATGTTCATATTGCTTTGAATATGTTCATGGGCATGTTGCATGGCGGCAATCATATCGGGGCGGGGGGCTTGATCGCCAATCCACCAGCTGCGGGAGATATCCACGCAAATACCATAGCTGCCAATGAGATCGGTATCAAAGCTGACAATCTCGTTGTTTTGCACCAGCCGCGGCCCGCATTCTTGAAACCAAGGATTGGTGCGCGGACCGGAGGCGAGAAGGCGTGTTTCAATCCACTCCCCGCCGCGGCGAATATTTTCAGCATGTAGCACAGCCCAGATGTCATCTTCGCTCATCTGACCGCCAGGCACCCCAGAACGAGCGGCCTCTTCCATGGCGCGCACGGCGGTCTCGCAGGCATGGCTGGCGCATCGCATCGCTTTGATCTCATCGGGCCCCTTGATCACGCGGGCCTTTTCGGTCAGCTCCTCACCTTCAAAAACTTCAAACCCCTTGGCTTCCAGCGCTCTGAGGCCGACCATCATGATTTTATCCACTGCCAGTCGCATGTTTCCGCCGCCATGGGCACGGACCAAATCATAGACTTCACCGGCAAAGGCCTCTGCTGCCAAATGCGCCATATCTCCGCGGTCAAAATAGAAGAAGTCCGCCCCGGAGCGCTGTTCGCGCACCAGCGGATTGAACTCCGACAGAAACGGAGAATTTTTATAATCCCACATCACCATATAGCCATCGGCGCAGACGATCAGCGCGCGAAATGGGTTATGGGTGTTCCACAGCTGCATATTTGTGCTGTCACTGGCGTAGCGGATATTCAGCGGGTCAAAAACCACCAAAGCGCCATAGTCGCGCCCATTGACCCCCTGCACCAACCGATTGTGACGAAAGCGGCGCATTTGCTGCAAATCAGGCAGCTCCAGCCCAGCGGCCGCCCATTCGTCAAATGCCAGTTTTGTCGGGCCGATCTCGACGCGATCCATGTCATTGGGGGTATTGTCGCCGGTCAATGCCCCGCGGCTGGGGTCAATCTTGCGGTTTTCACGGAATGGTTCGGTCATAAAAACGCTCCCTTTACGCGTCAGATTGCGTTTGCAGCGCGGCTGTGTCAGGTTTGTTTGCGACATCTGTTTTCACATTTCCCGCGAGCGAGTCGGATTTCATGCCAGAAATTTTGCAAAGTAAGATCCCCTATAATGTGTCGGAACATAAAAAATTACCGGGGATGTTGCCGCTTGCCGAGGATGGCTGGCTGATTGAGGATGAGGCCTATGCGGCGCAACTGGCCGAGCGCGACCGGCTTTTGCAGGATACACCAGACAAGGTCTTTGCCGATGCCGGAGCCTCCGCTGAGGCAAAACGCGAGGTCTTGGATGAAATCTTAGCGCAATTGCGCCGCCGCCCGTCCTATCGTGTTGAGGAAAATATGGTACAGCGCCCGGATGGGGTGCGCGTGCCTCTGTCTGGCGATCCGCTGTGCGTTGCGGCGCGTTTGGTGCAAGAAGACCTTTGTTTGCATGAAAAGCGCGGCCAGGAGCATGTCTTGACCGCGGCCGTGATGTGTTTCCCGGCCAGCTGGACCTTGCACGAGAAAATAGGTCGCCCGCTCAGTGCCGTGCATCGACCAGTGGCGGAATATGATGTGGATGTGGCCAAACGGGTGCAGCGCTTGTTTGATGGTATAAAACCGGGACGCCCCATGTGGCGGTTCAATGTGCTGGAATATGTGCGGCCGGATTTGTTTCAACCACGCAGTGAAACGGACCCGCGAAGCGGTGATGAGGATTACGGCCATGGCGCATATATTCGCTCGGAGCATCAAGCCCTGGTACGCCTGCCGCGCTCTGGCGCGGTGTTATTTGCAATTCATACGTATTTGATCAAAAAGCCGGCCTAATCGGGCCTCGCCGCCGAGCGGGCAAAAAAAAGGCGCCCAAATGTGGACGCCTTCTTTATTTTCAGTCTATGAGCCGCGATTAGCAGCTGTAATACATGCCAAACTCAACGGGGTGAGGTGTGTGCTCATAGTGCAGAACCTCTTCCATTTTCAGGTCAATATACCCGGCGATTTGATCCTCTGTGAACACACCACCGGCGGTCAAGAAGCCCATATCCGCTTTCAACTCGTCCAGCGCTTCGCGCAGCGAGCCGCAAACAGTTGGGATATCGGCCAGCTCTTCTGGCGGCAGATCATAGAGATCTTTGTCAGAGGCCTCACCTGGGTGAATTTTGTTTTTGATGCCATCAAGACCGGCCATCAGCAAAGCTGCAAAACATAGGTAAGGGTTCGCGGCTGGATCAGGGAAACGCGCTTCAACGCGCTTGGCTTTTGGCGACTCGGCCCATGGGATCCGAACGCAGCCAGACCGGTTGCGTGCAGAATAGGCGCGCAGAACTGGGGCTTCAAAGCCGGGGATCAAGCGCTTGTAGCTGTTGGTTGATGGGTTGGTGAAGGCGTTCAAGGCTTTTGCGTGCTGCAAGATGCCGCCGATGAAATAAAGCGCTTCATCGGAAAGATCGGCGTATTTGTCGCCCGCAAACAGCGGCTTGCCATCTTTCCAGATGGACATATTCACATGCATGCCTGTGCCGTTGTCGCCTGCGATGGGCTTGGGCATGAAAGTCGCGGATTTGCCGTAGGCATGGGCGACGTTGTGAATGACGTATTTATATTTTTGCAACTCATCGGCTTGATGGGTCAAGGATCCGAAGATCAGGCCCAGCTCGTGTTGACAGCTCGCCACCTCGTGGTGATGTTTGTCGACCTTCATGCCCATCCGCTTCATGGTGGAGAGCATTTCGCTGCGGATGTCTTGCGCGTCATCAATGGGGTTCACGGGGAAGTAGCCGCCTTTGACACCGGGGCGGTGGCCCATGTTGCCGACTTCGTAGTCACTATCGGTATTCCATGAGGCATCAACTGCATCAACTTCATAGGATACTTTGTTGATTTTGTTCTCAAAACGAACGTCGTCGAATAGGAAGAATTCTGCCTCTGGCCCCATATAGGCCACATCGCCGATCCCGGAAGAGATAAGATAGGCTTCCGCGCGCTGCGCACATCCGCGCGGGTCGCGCGCATAGCTTTCGCCGGTGTCCGGCTCAACCACAGTGCAGTGAATGCAGATAGTTTTTTCCGCATAGAAGGGGTCGACATAGGCGGAGTCAACGTCCGGCATCAATTTCATGTCGGATTCTTCAATGGATTTCCAACCGGCAATCGACGAGCCGTCGAACATGAAGCCTTCGTCAAGGAAGTCCTGATCGACCTGGTCGGCGCATACGGTCACGTGCTGCAGTTTTCCGCGAGGATCTGTGAAGCGGATGTCCACATATTCGATGCCTTCATCGGCGATCTTAGATAAAAGAGCTTGGCTCATAGATAGTCTCTCCTTTAGAGGCGTTATTAGATAGCGTCGTCGCCGGTCTCACCGGTGCGAATACGGATGGCTTGTTCAACTGTCGACACGAAAATCTTCCCATCGCCAATTTTGTCGGTTTTCGCCGCGGTACAAATGGCCTCGATCGCGCTGTCGAGCATATCGTCGGCCAAAACGACCTCGATTTTTACTTTCGGCAGAAAGTCGACGACATATTCAGCGCCACGGTAGAGTTCCGTGTGGCCTTTCTGACGCCCGAATCCTTTGACCTCTACAACAGAGAGGCCCTGCACGCCGATGTCCTGAAGCGCTTCTTTTACTTCGTCGAGTTTAAAAGGCTTGATGATGGCTTCGATCTTTTTCATTTTGATACCCGCTGGTTTGATTGCAGGATGGGAATTTCACTTTTTAACCGGCCCGGCAATTCCTCTTCGGTGGGAACGAGGTGGAATGCCGCAGGTATCCCCAAATTTGCCTAAAAAATAATCACAACGCACATTTATTAAACATGAATGAATCTTGGCCCGTGAAAGAGCCGGCCATAGGGATAGCAAGCCGCGCCGGCGCCGCGAACCGGCACTTCGTAAAGAACGAATTCTGCTCCCGTTAAAATTCGTCCAGAAACTGTCATTTTCCACTCGCATCCTGGGGCGAGCTTTGTTAGAGAGCTCCGGAATATGGCGGCTCTTCGGGGCTGCCACATAGTTTGCGGGTATGGCGAAATTGGTAGACGCACTAGATTTAGGTTCTAGCGCCGCAAGGCGTGGGGGTTCAAGTCCCTCTACCCGCACCATGGTTTGAAAAGGGATTTACTATGCAGGTCACTGAGACCCTGAACGAAGGCTTGAAGCGCGGTTACAACATTGTTGTGACAGCAGATGAGTTGGCCGCAAAGGTTGACGAAAAACTGGTTGAAGCGCGGCCCGAAATTGAAATGAAGGGCTTTCGGAAGGGCAAAGTCCCCATGGCATTGCTGAAAAAGCAATATGGTCAGCGTCTGATGGGTGAAGCGATGCAAGAGAGCATTGATGGCGCCATGTCCAAACATTTTGAGGACAGCGGCGATCGTCCTGCAATGCAGCCTGCGGTTAAAATGACCAATGATGATTGGAAAGAGGGCGACGACATCCATGTTGAGATGTCCTACGAAGCTTTGCCGACCATCCCTGAGGTTGATCTCAAGAAAATCAAGCTGGACAAAATGATTGCCAAGGCCGACGAGGCGTCTGTGGACGAAGCCCTCGCGAATTTGGCGGAAACCGCGCAGGATTTCGCGGATCGTAAAAAAGGTACAAAGTCGAAAGATGGCGACCAGGTGACCATCGATTTTCTTGGTAAGGTTGACGGTGAAGCCTTTGAGGGCGGCGCTGCGGAAGATTACCCGCTGGTTTTGGGGTCCAACTCTTTCATTCCGGGCTTTGAAGCACAATTGGTCGGCGTAAAGGTCGGCGAAGAGGTTGAGGTGAATGTCACATTCCCTGCGGAATATGGCGCCGAAAACCTGGCGGGCAAGGACGCTGTTTTTGAATGCAAAATTAAAGCAGTCAAAGCGCCGAAGGCCGCTGAGATCAATGATGAACTGGCTACGAAATTCGGCGCAGAAGATTTAGCCGCGCTGAAAGGTCAAATCTCAGAGCGTTTGGAAGCCGAATATGCTGGGGCGGCGCGCGCCGTTCAAAAGCGTCACTTGCTGGATGCTTTGGATAAAATGGTGAAATTCGAGCTGCCGCCGTCACTGGTGGAAGCGGAAGCAGGGCAAATCGCTCATCAACTTTGGCATGACGAGAACCCTGACGTGCAGGGCCACGATCATCCTGAAATTGAGCCGACAGATGAGCACAATACGTTGGCCGAGCGCCGCGTGCGCCTGGGTCTTCTCTTGGCCGAATTGGGTCAAAAAGCTGAGATCCAAGTGACGGATGCGGAGATGACACAGGCAATGATGAATCAAGCCCGTCAATATCCAGGTCAAGAGCGTGAATTCTTTGAATTTGTGCAAAAAAATCCACAGATGCAGCAGCAAATGCGGGCGCCTTTATTCGAAGATAAAGTTGTCGATTATGTCTTTGAACTGGCAACTGTGACCGACAAAGAAGTCTCCAAAGACCAGCTTCAAAAAGCTGTGGAAGCCATGGACGACGAATAATCCTATCTCGCCCGCATCTGCTTTTTGAAGCATGAAGCGGGCGAGGTTTTTCGATCGGTCACTTCGATCATATCGTGAAGTTTGGTTGATCATGCCACCCTTGCCGAAAGGGTGGCTTTTTTTATGGGTTAAGCGCTGTGGGCCCAGCCAAACAAAAACGCCGCCCTGAAACAGAGCGGCGTTTAAATGTCTGGAATGGGGAGAGGGTTTAGGCCTCTTCGTCATCCGCGGAAGCCTTTGGCGCATCATCATCGCCAAAGTCATCCATGCCGGCAGCGCCGATATCGTCAAACAGTTCCTGAATTTCAAATTCAGCGGCTGCTTCTTCTTCTGCTGCGAGATCTTGGATTGATTTTCCTGCCGCTTGAAGCTCCGCTTCTTCAACGGATCGAGCCACGTTCAGCTCGATTTTCGCCTCAACTTCAGGGTGCAAGCGCACAGAGAGATTGTGGATGCCCAGATCTTTGATTGGGGCCATCAACGCAACCTGCTTTTTGTCGAGGCTGAAGCCGGCTTCAGAGGCCGCTTCTGCCGCATCGCGGGTTGTGACCGAACCGTAAAGCGACCCAGCGTCAGAGGCTGACCGAATCACAATAAATTGCTGACCGTCAAGCTTGGCAGCCAAGGCTTCCGCCTCCGCTTTGGTTTCCAGGTTGCGCGCTTCGAGCTGTGCTTTTTGCGCGTCAAAGGCTGCGATATTGGCAGCAGAGGCACGCATGGCTTTGCCTGTTGGGATCAGGAAGTTGCGGGCAAAGCCCTGCTTCACATTCACAACATCGCCCATTTGGCCCAATTTGGCCACTCGTTCCATAAGGATAACTTGCATGTGCTTGGCTCCTTATTTCACAGCATAGGGCAGCAAGGCCAAGAAACGTGCACGTTTGATGGCGCGGGCCAGCTCACGTTGTTTCTTTGCAGAGACTGCGGTGATACGGGACGGCACGATTTTGCCACGCTCAGAGATGTAGCGCTGCAAAAGACGTGTGTCTTTGTAATCGATTTTCGGGGCATTATCACCGGAGAAAGGGCAGACCTTCCGGCGGCGGAAAAATGGTTTTGTTCCCATAACTTAGCGCTCCTTAAGACCGGCGTTCGCGACGTTCACCGCGATCGGCGCGGTCGTCACGTTTTTGCATTTGAACGGAGGGGCCTTCTTCGTGGCCTTTCACGCGGATGGTCAACGTGCGCATGACATCTTCATGCAATGCCATCAGGCGTTCCATTTCGGCAACAGCGGCCGAAGGCGCATCTGTCTTCAAAAAGGCATAGTGGCCCTTGCGGTTTTTGTTGACTTTATACGCCATGGTTTTGACGCCCCAATATTCCTGCTCCACAACGGACCCGCCGTTTGCGCTCAGGACATTGGAAAATTCTTCGATCAATGCTTCGGCCTGTGTGTTCGACAGGTCCTGACGCATAATGAAGACATGCTCATAAAATGACATGTGCTTTCCTGTTTTTTAGGTGCGCTTCAAAGATCAGAGTTGAGACCGCAGTCTGATCACGAGAGGCCGCACGGGAGAAGGTTTCTCTGCGGATGGCTGCCTTTGCCACAGCTGGGGGAAAGGTGCAAGGTTTATGCTGTCCGTGCCCGCATTTGAGACGCATTTTTCTGTGCGGTAGAGCCAGCCCGCGCGCGGGGCAGTCGCCGTATAGGTGCTGTAAACCGTTGCGGTGCGGCGTGACAGGGGATATGCCAAGAAAAACCGAAGTTTCGAAAGAGGATCAAAATGCGGGCATTTGTTTTTCCGGGTCAAGGGGCTCAGACCATCGGCATGGGCCAAGATCTTGCGGCCAGCTACCCGGCGGCGAAAGCGGTGTTTGAGGAAGTCGATGACGCATTGTGCCAAGACCTATCTGGGCTGATTTGGAATGGGGATATTGAAACATTGACCCTCACAGCCAATGCGCAGCCTGCATTGATGGCGACGTCTTTGGCTGCTTTGCGGGCCTTGGAATCGGAAGGGCTGGGACTTGAAACGGCCTCTTTTGTCGCTGGGCATTCTTTGGGTGAGTATTCCGCCATGGCGGCGGCCGGGGCGATGACCATTGCCGATACCGCCCGTTTGCTGCGCATTCGTGGCACCGCTATGCAGGAGGCTGTGCCTGTGGGTATCGGAGCTATGGCGGCGATCTTGGGTTTGGATTTTGCAGCGGTCAGTGCCGTGGCAGAGGCCGCAGCGCAGGGCGAGGTGTGCCAGGCGGCCAATGACAATGATCCGGGACAGGTTGTGGTCTCAGGTCATAAAGCGGCCGTCGAACGGGCCTTGGATCTGGCCAAGGAGGCCGGTGCGAAACGCGCTGTGCTTTTGCCTGTCAGCGCGCCCTTCCATTGCGCCTTGATGCAGCCGGCCGCGGAACGCATGGCGCAGGCTTTAGCACAGGTGGAGATCAGCACGCCATCGGTGCCCCTGGTGGCCAATGTGCGTGCCAGCGCCCTCTCGGATCCAGAGCTGATACGCGCGCTCTTGGTCGAGCAGGTCACAGGCGCGGTGCGCTGGCGAGAATCTATGTCCTATTTGGCCGCGGAAGGTGTGACGGAAATTTGGGAAATTGGCGCGGGCAAAGCTTTGTCCGGTATGATCCGCCGCATCGAGCGGGCCATTGCCTGCCAAGCCGTTGGCAGACCCGAAGATATCGCCAAGCTGCACGGGGCGTAGGGGTCACATTTTGGTCTCTGGGCCGGTTGGAAATAAAGACGAATTTAGGAGAATCACATGTTTCGTTTGGATGGAAAAAACGCTTTGATCACGGGAGCCTCTGGTGGCATCGGCGGGGAAATTGCCAAGGCGCTGCATGGGGCAGGGGCGTGCGTGGCTCTCTCGGGAACCCGGGTAGAGCCGCTACAGGCTTTGGCAGATGAGCTGGGATCTCGTGCCCACGTCTTACCGTGCAACCTTTCGGATGCTGAGGCGGTGATGGCTTTGCCCAAACAGGCCGCCGAGGCTATGGGCAGCGTTGATATTTTGGTCAATAACGCCGGCGTGACACGCGACAACCTCTTTATGCGCATGTCGGATGACGAATGGACATCGGTTCTCGATATCAATCTGACCAGCACGATGCGCCTGTGCAAAGGCGTAATGCGCGGCATGATGAAAGCCCGCTGGGGCCGGATCATCAATGTGTCTTCAATCGTTGGCGCAACTGGCAATCCAGGGCAGGCCAATTATGCCGCCTCTAAAGCCGGTGTTGTGGCCATGTCGAAATCATTGGCCTATGAAGTGGCCACGCGGGGCATCACTGTCAATTGCATTGCGCCCGGTTTCATCGCCACCGCGATGACAGATAAATTGACAGAAGATCAAAAAATGGGAATTTTAACCCAAGTGCCGGCTGGGCGCATGGGCACCTCGGGCGAAATTGCGGCCGCAGCGCTCTATCTGGCAAGTGATGAAGCGGGCTATACGACCGGGGCCACTTTGCATGTGAACGGCGGCATGGCCATGCTCTAGGGGTTTTTTGCCTATTTGGAATTGCCGGTGACAAAACATTTGCCCCCCGGCCATCCTGTGCTATAGGCGGCTCAACGACGTGATTTGCACCTTCTCGTGCTCACATCGGCCCCCTGTGGCAAACGGGGATCCACCGCTTCGATGTTGAAGCACATCAAGACCGCAAGTTGTGCGGAGAACCACGGGCGCAAGCCCCGGAACGAATAAGGACCTGAGATATGAGCGATGTAGCTGACCGCGTTAAGAAAATTGTTGTAGAGCACCTGGGTGTTGAGGAAGATAAAGTTGTAGAAAATGCATCTTTCATCGATGACCTTGGCGCAGATAGCCTGGACACAGTTGAACTGGTTATGGCTTTCGAAGAAGAGTTCGGAATTGAAATTCCTGACGATGCGGCTGAAACGATTCAAACATTCGGCGACGCTGTAAAGCATATCTCTGAAGCCGTTTAATTTCAGCACCTTGAATTTCGATTGCGGCATCCTCTTTGGGTGCCGTTTTCGTCTACACCCCCGGTAATTATTTCAAAATTGGGGGCTGACCTATCGATTGGTTTAGATCATAATTGACTAGAGATCAAAATTGGAGATCAAGATGCGTCGTGTCGTGGTAACTGGGCTTGGAATGGTGTCCCCCTTGGCGGATGGGGTTGAGGCGACTTGGGAGCGTTTGCTCGCCGGAGACTCCGGCGCAGGGATGATTGAGAAATTCGACACCAGCAATGTGGTTACGAAATATGCCTGCGAAGTGCCCCTGGGCGATGGCACGAATGGCACCTTTAATGGTGATGCCTATTTAGAGCCAAAAGAGCAGCGCAAAATCGACGATTTCATTCTCTTCGGAATGGCCGCCGCTCAGCAAGCTGTGCAGGACAGTGGATGGATGCCGCAGGCAGATGCGGATCGCGAGCGTACCGGTGTCATGATCGGGTCGGGTATTGGTGGGTTGCAAACCATTGCCGAGACGGCCGTGTTGATCGATAAAAGAGGTCCACGGCGGGTCTCGCCATTCTTTATTCCGGGCGCCTTGATTAATTTGGTCTCAGGGCAGGTGAGCATCAAATATGGCTTTAAGGGTCCGAACCATGCGGTTGTTACAGCCTGCTCGACTGGGGCGCATGCGATTGGCGATGCCAGCCGTTTGATCATGTTTGGCGATGCGGATGTTATGGTGGCCGGGGGCGCTGAAAGCTCAATCTGTGAGATTGGTATTGCTGGATTTAATGCCTGCAAAGCCCTGTCGACCAAGTCAGAATCGGACCCAACCAAGGCCAGCCGCCCCTATGATGCTGACCGAGACGGCTTTGTGATGGGAGAGGGGGCCGGTGTTGTTGTCCTCGAAGAGCTGGAGCATGCTAAAGCCCGCGGCGCGAAAATTTACGCTGAGGTTTTGGGCTATGGTATGTCTGGCGATGCCTATCATATCACCGCCCCATCCGAAACCGGAGAGGGCGGGGAGCGGTCTATGCGGGCCGCCCTCAAGAATGCGGGGCTGGAGCCCTCGGCGATTGACTACATTAACGCTCATGGGACGTCGACCATGGCCGATACGATTGAGTTGAGCGCGGTGGAGCGTCTATTGGGCGATGCGGCCTCTGGGGTGACCATGTCATCCACCAAATCATCCACCGGGCATTTGTTGGGCGCGGCCGGCGCGATTGAGGCGATTTTCAGCATTCTGGCCATTCGTGATCAAGTCGCCCCGCCGACCATCAATCTGGACAATCCCGCGGTGGACACACCGATTGATCTGGCGCCAAATGCCAAGGTTGAGCGGCAGATCAATGTTGCCCTGTCAAATTCATTTGGCTTTGGCGGCACGAATGCCAGCGTCGTTTTCGGGAAATTTGCATAACATGTGGCGAAACATTGCGTCCAATGCAATGACCTTGATTGTCGTCTTTCTCTTCCTGATTGGTGGGGTCATGACGCTTCTCAAAGCGCAGTATTACAAACCCGGTCCCTTGACAGAGGCGATCTGCCTCAAGGTCGAGCCCGGCAGTTCCATGCCGAAAGTTGCGGTTAAACTGAGGGATGAGGGTGCGGTTCGAAGCAAAGAATTGTTCAATATCGGCGCCGATTACACCGAGAAATCCGCGCGGCTCAAAGCTGGAAGTTTCTTGATCCCGGCGGGGGCCTCTATGGCGGAAATTGCCGATCAAATCACCACCAGCGGGCGCAATACCTGTGGCACTGAGGTGGTTTATCGCGTCGGGGTGACGCGCAGCACCGTTTTGGTGCGTGAATTGGATCCGGTGTCCAACAGCTATGCGGAAGTTGCGCGTTTTACACCCGCTGAGGAGGCAGAACCGGCAGCCTATCGGCGGGTGATTGGGCAAGGCGATACGCGCATTCGGCTGGCCATCGCAGAGGGCACGACCAGTTGGCAGGTGGTTGAGGCCCTTAAAACCATCGACTTTTTGACCGGTGATATAGCACAGGTCCCAGCAGAGGGTTTGTTGGCCCCGGACAGTTATGAAATCAAAGCAGGCGATCTGCGCCAAGATCTGCTCGAGCGGATGCTGCAAGCGCAAGAGCGCCGCCTTGACGAAGTTTGGGCACAGCGCAGCGACATCACCCCAGTTAAGACAATGGAAGAGCTGCTGATCCTTGCCTCCATTATTGAGAAAGAGACAGGTGTGGCCGATGAGCGGTTCACCGTGGCCTCAGTTTTTGCCAATCGTTTGCAAAAGGGCATGCCGCTGCAAACGGATCCAACTGTTATTTACGGGGTGACAGGGGGCAAGGGACCGTTGGGACGGGGTCTGCGCAAAAGTGAACTGCGCAAAGATACCCCGTGGAACACCTATGTAAACCGCGGTCTGCCCCCAACGCCTATTGCCAACCCAGGCCTGGCCAGCTTGCAGGCGGCGCTGAAACCCGCAGCCACGGACTTCATATTCTTTGTGGCTGACGGCACAGGCGGCCATGCCTTTGCGGTGACACTCAAAGACCATAATCGCAATGTCGCGGCATGGCGCAAGATTGAAGCGACCCGGCAGCCGTAAGGCTTTGTCAATGTGACCGCTCGCCTGGGTTCCAAAGGTTTTACACCTTTGGGTCAAACTCCTCACATACCACTTTAGAACACGGATGCCGCGATGCGGTGCCCGTCGTGCCGAGCGCAAGAGAGGCAGACATATGACAAAATCAACTCCCGTCCCAATCGACGGGCGTGACGTGATTTTGCGAGATAAATATCGGGCGATTGTTGCGGAATACTCCAGTGAAATCGTCGAGATATTACAGGCCGTCAAATACGACACAGAGGCCGACACCGCAAGATTGGTGAAATGCGTCAGAGACTTAGACAATGCCCGCCAGCAATTGCTGAACATTGAGGTCAAATTATCTTATGAAGAGTCCAAATCAAAAGAAACCCGTGGCGAAACTGACATCGACTTCGACGCCATGCGGCAGTCAATTGGGCGCCGCTTGGATCGCCTCCGCCGCGCCCAGGGTCCAAAAAGACTTCCTAAAGGAGCTGACCGAGGATGAGCTGCGCGCTCTGCCTTGGATGTTCGAATTTTGGGCCATGGAGCATCAATTGCCACCGGAAGGTGATTGGCGCACCTGGGTGATCTTGGGGGGGCGCGGCGCGGGCAAAACCCGGGCCGGATCGGAATGGATCCGTCAGATGGTCGAGGGCAGCCGGCCCAAAATGCCGGGCCGCTGCGCGCGGGTGGCGCTGGTCGGCGAGACTTTGGATCAAGCCCGTGAGGTGATGGTCTTTGGCGAGAGCGGCATTCTGGCTTGTGCCCCGCCAGACCGCCGGCCGCATTGGTCGGCCACGCGCCGGCAATTGACTTGGCCCAATGGGGCTGTGGCGCAAATCTATTCGGCCTCCGATCCGGAAAGCCTGCGCGGACCGCAGTTTGATTGCGCTTGGGTGGATGAATTGGCCAAGTGGAAAAAACCGCAAGAGGCCTGGGACATGCTGCAATTTTCTTTGCGTTTGGGCGATAACCCGCAGCAATTGGTGACAACCACCCCGCGCAATGTCGCGACGCTTAAAGAGATCCTTGCGCGCGACAATACCCGCAGCACCCACGCCAGCACCGATGCCAATCGCGCCAATTTGGCCAAATCTTTCTTGCAAGACGTGCGTGCAAAATATGCCGGCACCCGGCTCGCCCGACAGGAGTTGGATGGGGTCTTGCTGGATCAGGAGGAGGGCGCGCTTTGGTCACATGCGCATTTCACCCGCTCTGCTGAGGTGGATCTCAATAGCTTTGATCGTATTGTCGTGGCGGTGGATCCTGGAACTGCCAGCCGCAACACCCATTACGCCAGTGTTCCCACTGTTCCTGGATTTGCCGCTCATCACAGGCGATGAGCTGCCACATGCGCCATATATCGCCGCAACCGCGGAGCCTTGGCCCGGGCCTGTCGCAGTTTACAGCTCGCGCTATGATGCGGATTATACGCTCAACACTTTGGTAAAATCTCCGGCGGTCTTGGGCGTTACACTGGCGCCTTTGGCCGCTGCAACGCCGGGAATTTTGGATCACGGCGCGCCGCTTGTGGTGGAGCTGACACGCGGCAGCCTGTCGGGTGTGACCCCTGAGGCGCTCTTGGCCGGGGCAAATTTGGCTGCGATTGGCGACGGCAGCCAAGACAATTGGGAGATCTTCCAGTTTCAATCGGCCGATCTTGTGGCCCCGGGCCGCTACGAACTGTCGGGCCGCTTGCGCGGTCAATTGGGTAGTGATGCTTTGATGCCGGCGCAATGGCCTGTAGGGTCCTATTTTGTATTGCTTGATGGCACGCCGGAACAGATCGAATTGGCAGCTTCCGGGCGCAATACCCTGCAGTATTTCCAAATCGGTCCCGCGGCACGGCCCTATTCTGATTACAGCTATCGCAAGCTCAGCGCAGCCTTTGCTGGCAACGGGCTGCGCCCCTATGCACCGGTGCATTTGGCGCAAAAATGGGATGGCGCAGATTTAGAATTTTCCTGGATCAGGCGCGCGCGCTTGGATGGGGCATCTTGGGATTTGGCAGAGATCCCCCTGTCCGAAACGCAGGAACGCTATCAGGTAAAAATATTCTCGGGTGCCCAGCTGCTACGCCTCGAAGAGGTCCATCAAGCGCAATGGCGCTATAGCGCCGCGATGCAGGCGCTTGATGGGGCGCAGGGTCTGCTTGAGCTGCAAGTGGCGCAGCTCTCTGAAAGTTTTGGTCCTGGCCTGCGCCGCAAGTTTCGTTTCACGATTTGACGCGTCAAGACGATTGCGTTGATCGGCTGCACATAGGTTGATAAGTTTGATAATCCGCTTATGTAGGAAAAGAACGCGTCAACCAGAGGATGAACCCATGGCACAGACAGCAGCGCATTTGAAATCCATCGACCCGGTTTGGGATGAAATGGTGCGGCAGGCGCAAAGCGCATTGGAGCAAGAGCCGCTTTTGGGCGCTATGATCCACTCCAGCATTTTACATCACAGCAGCTTGGAGCAGGCTCTGTCGTACCGCATTGCGCTCAAGCTGGCCTCAGCAGAAATGCCCGAGCAAATGCTGCGCGAAATTGCCGATCATACCATCCGGTCGGAGGAGCTCGGTGCCTATTCGCGCGCGGATCTCATGGCGGTGCGTGAGCGCGACCCAGCCTGCCATAACCTTACGCAACCTTTGTTATTCTTCAAAGGCTTCCAGGCCATTCAAGCCTATCGCGTGGGCCATGCCCTCTGGCGCGATGGGCGCAAAGATCTGGCCTATTTTTTCCAATCGCGAATTTCTGAAGTCTTTGGCATTGATATTCACCCCGCAGCCGTTATCGGACGCGGGCTGATGATTGATCACGCCCATTCTATTGTGATTGGTGAGACGGCCGTGGTGGGCGACAATGTTTCGATGCTGCATTCGGTGACCTTGGGGGGAACGGGCAAACAAGATGATGAACGCCACCCTAAGATCGGCGATGGTGTTTTGATTGGAGCCGGCGCCAAGGTTCTGGGCAATATCAAAGTGGGCCATTGCAGCCGCATTGCCGCAGGCTCCGTGGTGCTTCATGAGGTGCCGCCCTGTAAAACCGTAGCCGGAGTTCCTGCCAAAATCGTTGGAGAAGCCGGCTGTGAACAGCCATCGATCACGATGGACCAACTCTTAGGGTGAGTGGCCGATAGCCACGAGATCAGGTACAAAAAACCCGGCTGCAGCATAGGCTGAGCCGGGTTTTTCACATATTGGTGGTCTGTTACGCCAGCATGGACAGGGGATGTTCGAGATTGTTGACAATCGCATCGAGCAATTCGGCGCCCAAAGCCCCGTCAATCACCCGGTGATCCACTGACATGGTGACGGACATGACCGTCGCCACGCTCAGCGTGCCATCGTCGCTCACAACGGGGCGTTTCTTGCCAGCTCCGACCGCGAGAATAGCCCCTTGTGGGGGGTTAATCACCGCATCAAAGTTATCAATGCCCATCATGCCGAGATTCGAGATTGAAAAGCTGCCGCCTTGATATTCATGGGGCGCCAATTTGCGACTGCGGGCACGGGCGGCAAGATCTTTCATCTCAACGGCCAATTTTGACAAAGATTTGCTGTCGGCGTCTTGCAGGACGGGGGTGAATAATCCGCCTTCAATGGCGACGGCGACAGAGATATCGGAAGCCTCCATCTGCAAAACGCGATCTCCGGCCCAAACCGCATTGGCGGCCGGTACGCTTTGCAACGCCATGGCGCAGGCTTTGATGATAAAGTCATTCACCGAGAGTTTCACACCTCGGGCTTCGAGACCCGCGTTCACCTCACTGCGCAGCTTGAGCAGAGTATCGAGCTGAATGTCGCGGCGCAGATAGAAATGTGGGATGGTTTGCTTGGCTTCGGTCAACCGGTCGGCAATGACCCGGCGCATCCCATCCAAAGGCACCGTTTTATAGCTGCGCCCCTGATAGAGCGCTTCCACGCTTGCGGAGCTGGGCAAGCTGGCGGCGGGGGCGGCGGCCATTGGCGGGGGCGCGGAAACGGAGGCAGTGGCGGGGGCGCCACTCACATCGGCTTTCACAATCCGCCCTTTGGGGCCAGATCCGGTAATCTTGGCCAGATCTAAGCCTTGATCGGCTGCAATGCGACGCGCCAGAGGCGAGGCAAAAATGCGCGTGCCGTCATTTGAGATTGCGGCGGCGGGCGCCGCTGTGGCGGCTGGCGCATCTACGGCGTTGGCCTCATGGGTCAAAGGGGCAGCGGCAGCGGCGCTTTGAGCAGGCGAGACGGTCGCATCCGCCGCATCACCCTCTTCAAGCAAGATAGCAATGGCCGAGTTGACCTTCACATTCGCCGTGCCCTCGGCCACCAGGAGCTTGCCAATGACGCCTTCGTCCACCGCCTCAAACTCCATTGTGGCTTTGTCGGTTTCAATCTCAGCCAACAGATCGCCAGATTGAACCCGATCACCTTCAGCAACCAACCATTTGGCCAGGGTGCCCTCTTCCATGGTGGGCGATAGGGCCGGCATAAGAATTTCAAGTGCCATGGGGCGCTCCTTAACGGTAGAGGACAGATTTGGCCGCCGTCATCACCTCAGCGGTGGTGACCAGGGCAAGTTTCTCAAGATTGGCCGCATAGGGCATGGGAACATCCTTGCCTGTGCAGGTCATAACGGGGGCGTCGAGGTAGTCAAAAGCCTCCTGCATGAGAACTGAGGAGATATGGCTGCCGATGGAGCAGACTGGAAATCCCTCTTCGATTGTGACACAGCGATTGGTCTTTTTTACAGAATTCACGACCGTCTCTGTGTCCAAAGGACGCAAACAGCGCAGGTCGATGACTTCCGCACTCACGCCCATCTCGGCCAGTTGATCTGCCGCTTCCAGCGCATATTTCATGCCGATGCCGAAGCTGACCAATGTGATGTCATTGCCTTCGCGCCAGATGCGCGCTTTGCCAAGAGGTACGGTGTAATCGGGCAAATCTGGGACTTGGAAGCTCTGGCCATAGAGAATTTCATTCTCCAAAAAGATCACCGGGTTTGGATCACGAATGGCTGATTTGAGCAGGCCTTTGGCGTCATCTGCCGAATAGGGCATCACAACTTTGAGCCCGGGAATATGGGCATACCAGGCCGCATAGTCCTGGCTGTGCTGCGCGCCAACGCGGGCGGCTGCCCCATTGGGGCCGCGAAACACCATGGGTGCGCCCATTTGACCACCAGACATATAGAGGGTCTTGGCTGCCGAGTTGATGATATGATCCATCGCCTGCATGGCGAAGTTAAACGTCATGAATTCGACCACGGGCTTGAGCCCGCCAAAAGCGGCACCAACCGCAATACCGGCAAACCCATGTTCGGTAATTGGCGTATCAATCACCCGCTTTGGGCCAAACTCATCAAGCATACCCTGCGAGATCTTATAGGCGCCTTGGTATTCGGCCACCTCTTCCCCCATGAGATAGACCGTTTCATCAGAGCGCATCTCTTCGGACATGGCCTCGCGAATGGCCTCACGCACGGTGAGACTTTTAAATGTCGTGCCAGCCGGCAAATCAGGCTCAACGACTTGCACGGCAACCGGGGCTTGTGCAGATGCAGCGGGCGCTGAGGCCGCCGGCTGAGCCGCGCTGGCCGCTGGGGTCGCTGCTGGGGCAGGAGAGGCTGCATCGGACAGGCTCTCGCCCTCGTCCAGCAAAACGGCAATGGCAGAGTTTACAGCCACATTGGCCGTCCCTTCCGCGATCAACAGTTTGCCAATGACCCCCTCATCGACCGCCTCAAATTCCATTGTGGCTTTGTCGGTTTCAATTTCGGCCAGAATATCGCCGGAGCTGACTTTATCACCTTCGGCAACCAGCCATTTGGCCAAGGTGCCTTCTTCCATGGTGGGAGACAGTGCGGGCATCAAAATTTCAATCGCCATGGGTTAAGCCTCCGCCTGTGCGTAAATATCTGTCCAAAGTTCATCCAAAGCCGGTTCTGGGCTCTGTTTTGCAAATTCCGCGCTTTCGTTGACCACGGCTTTGATGTCTTTATCGATCGCCTTGAGATCTTCTTCGCTGCAATGTTTGCCGGTCAGAAGCAGATCGCGCACATGTTCGATGGCGTCTTTTTCCTCGCGGATTTTCTGCACCTCTTCGCGGGTCCGGTATTTGGCGGGATCGGACATAGAGTGGCCACGGTAGCGGTAGGTTTTGATTTCGAGAATGTAGGGGCCTTTGCCCGAGCGGCAATGGGCAACGGCGGTCTCGCCGGCGGCTTTCACCGCCAAAACATCCATGCCATCAACCGCTTCGCCGGGAATTCCAAAGGCACGGCCGCGCTCGTAAATTTCTGCCGATGAGGTGGAGCGCTGCTGTGAGGTGCCCATGGCGTATTGATTGTTTTCAATGACAAAAACAACTGGAAGATCCCAAAGAGCCGCCATGTTGAAGGTTTCATAAACCTGCCCTTGATTGGCCGCGCCATCGCCAAAATAGGCAAATGTCACCCGGCCATTGCCGAGGTATTTGTCAGCAAATGCGAGGCCAGCACCGATGGGCACCTGCGCGCCAACAATGCCGTGACCGCCGTAGAAATGTTTCTCTTTCGAGAACATATGCATCGAGCCGCCTTTGCCTTTGGAATAACCGCCGCTGCGACCTGTCAGCTCAGCCATAACGCCGTTGGCTTCCATGCCGCAGGCCAGCATATGGCCGTGATCGCGGTAGGAGGTCACGCGCTTGTCGCCTTCTTCTGCGGCCGCTTCGAGGCCAACCACAACGGCTTCCTGACCGATGTAGAGATGACAAAAGCCACCAATCAAACCCATGCCATAGAGTTGGCCTGCTTTTTCTTCGAATCGCCGGATCAGCAGCATCTCGCGGTAGTAATGCAGCAAATCGTCTTTTGAGACATTTGCTTTGCTTGTTTTTTTAGCCGCCATCGGGACCTCGTAAAAATAGTTTAGCGTTAAACTATTCTCTATCACAGGTTGATCGCAAATGTGAACAATTTATTTTCTATGGTGTTTTATGTTTTGGATATAGATATTTAGATTGATTTATTGAATGACGATTTCATCAGGACGGATGAATCCCAGGACGTCACGCGCCTGTTGATCCAACAGATCAAGATCTAAATAGTGATCGGAAAGGCGCAGGGTTTTGTTTTCCAGCTGGGCAATTGAATTTTGCAATGTGCTCAATTTGCGCTGCAACCCATCGGCTTCTGCTTGATAGGCTGCCCGACGTAAAATGCCATAATCGCCTTGAATGGCGGAGAATATGAAATAGGCGGCCAGGGTCAACGACACAAATGTCACGGCCAGGGGGCCAATTGGAGGGATGCTGCGCTGTCTCATCTACTGCCTTGTGCCTCTTATGGGCTTTTAAGCAGTATGGCACGCTCGGAGTCCCTTGTGAATCCCCTGATTCGTTTTTCTGTTAGATTTTAACCGGCGATGGAGGCGCGGTAGATTTCGTCGATGGTTTGGCTCAAGGTTTGATTGAATTGTGCATCGGATTGCTGTGCAGATAGCCCTTCGGTGAGGGCGCGGGAGAAGCTGGCAATCATCTTGCTGTTTTGGGACAGGCGCGCATTGGCCTCGGCGCGGCTATAGCCGCCTGAGAGCGCCACAACTGATAGAACACGCGGGTGCTGGCACAGCCGGCTGTAAAGATTGGCGGTTTCGGGCAGGGTGAGCTTGAGCATAACCGTTTGATCCGCGGGCAAAGCGTCGAGATGGTTTAAGATTGCATCACAAAGCAAATTTTCCGCCTCTGCCTTATCCGAAATCGTGATGGAAACTTCTGGCTCAAGAATGGGAATAAGGCCCTGAGCGATGATCTGCGCGCCAATCTCAAATTGCTGCGCGACAATTTGATAGATGCCGGTGGGGTTAGCGCCATGAATCACGGAGCGCATCTTGGTTCCAAAAACGCCCAATGCTGCGGCGCGCTGCAAAAGCGCGTCGAGATCCGGCATAGGTTTGAGCAATTGCACGTCGTCGGCGGTGTCTTGCAGGCCCTTGTCGACCTTCAAAAAGGGCACAACGCCGCGTTGCTGCCACAAATATTGCGGCGCCGATTGCCCGTCAAATTCCCGGTCCATCGTGTCTTCAAATAGAATCGCGCCCACCACTTTAGCCCCTGTGAAGTCAGGCGCATGCACAATGCGGCTGCGCATGGCGTGAATCATATCAAACATTTCGGCATCAGAGGAGAAAGCTGCAGCGTCAACGCCATAGGCGGCAAGTGCTTTTGGAGTGGAGCCACCGCTTTGATCCAAGGCGGC
>Ga0206126_10002210_pt1 | contig 21830 bp, 14 predicted proteins | sample Helgoland_Spring_5_FD_148621 | JGI IMG/M metagenome (GOLD analysis project Ga0206126, IMG submission 148621) | Pelagic subsurface seawater microbial communities from Kabeltonne, Helgoland, North Sea - Helgoland_Spring_Bloom_20160412_1 | ecosystem: Environmental > Aquatic > Marine > Epipelagic ...
ACCAGCTTATGCCACATTCCTAGTTTTTACACCTCAATTATAACATATTTGACTCAAAACTCAGACTGCAAATATGACCTGTAGAGCAATTAATCCCTATGGTTAAACCTTTTTCGTTCAGACACTATTTACGAGATGATGGTTTGAGAAATCCTCGCATAGTAATGCTCAAATTTATGGGATGACACAGGCCTAGAGGATTTCTGCGTAGTAATACTTGAATTTACGGGTGACTGACCGTAAAGAATTTGTCATTCCGTAAGTGAGCTTTTTAGCGAGCTATACGGAATCTAAGAACCACGCCTAAAAAATATTGTACAAAACCCAGATGCAATGATAAAAATCGATAGCCATATCATACTGATCCATGGCTGATAATATATTCTTGCATGTATAATATCTCCATCAATTTTGTTTAATACTGCATAAATATCATGAAACATAAAGGAGTGGATACCTACTTCTTGAGATAATGTTTTTTCTATTTTATATAGTCTGTTTTCTGGCCTTAGGGTAATGAGATTATTATTTCTATCTTCAATAGAGAAGCTTGTTACTTGCTTGTAATAATTTACATCATCTGCAAGCTTGATGTCATCTAATCTAACTTTCATTTCTTTCTCATAAACCTCGTCACCGATCTTGCCTATAAACTCTACTTCTCTGGCTAGTAGACTATTAAGCGTAATACTAAATGCAAGTAGTCCAAAGCCGAAATGCCCAAGTAATAAAGAGTATCTTTTCAAGGAGAGAGAAAATAAATAACCACCAGATTCAAATAGTAGCAGCATTATCATGTTAAGCATTAGGTAGGTGGCAGCTAAGCACATAAGGGCAGATATTATTCCAAATTCAATTTCGTAATGTAGTAACGCAATAATGACTACACTTAGAATTATCGGAAGTAATTTCTTCCATCTTAATTTTATATAAATCTTGGGTACTAATGATGGACCAATTGCTGCTAATATCAAAATAGGAAAATATATAGGTAAGAATACAGAAGAAAAATATTCAGGATCAATTACTATTTCCTGACCCAATATAAATGAGGAATATATCGGATAAATAATCGAAATAAGCAACGATACCAAAGCTACTATTTGGAGCATATTACCAATTAGGATTGTATCTTCTTGATCTGTATTTGTAGCCGAGCAACCGGTCTTGAGATTTTTCTGCTTCATCACAAACCATAAAACACTAAAGATAGTAAGGATAAGGCAAATGGAGAGAATATATAAACCACGCTCTGGCGCAAATGCAAAAGAATGCACAGAGGAGATTATTCCACTCCTAACCATAAAAGTACCATATATGGTCAGCAAAAATGTAAATAATGAAAAAAACGCAGTTAAGCGCAGGAATTTATCATTCTTTATGCTCAACATAAGGAAGTGATATAAAATAACTCCAGATATCCACGGTAGAAGGGAAATATTTTCTACCGGGTCAAAGAACCAAAATCCTCCCCATCCGAGTTCACGATATGCCCACCATGAGCCAAGCCCTATTCCAAGAGTAAGAGTCATTAATGCTCCGCTTGAAAAAAGCTTACTTATATCAAGTATTTGTTTCCTATCTTTTGGATCTCTAAGCATTAGAAATCCATTGGTGAATAAAACTATATAACTTACATTACCAATATATAATAATGGAGGATGTATCTGCAATGCTACATCTTGCAGCATTGGGTTTAAACCTAAGCCTTCATCCGGCGTAAAGATAAGTGCATCAAATGGGCTTGCTGTAAATAAAATAAAGCTTGCAAATAATATCTGCACAAAAGCTAAAATAGAAATAGCAAACGCTTTGCTATTTCTAGGTAACTTGAAGAATCTTATATATATGAATGAGATGAGGCATAGTAGACTAAACCATAGTAGCATTGAGCCTTCATGACTCGACCAAGATGCTGCTACCTTATATGAAAATGGAAGGATTGAACTTGAATTAAAGAAAACATTCTTGATGCTAAAATCAGAGATAGTAAATCCGATTGCTAATAATATAAAAGAAAATATCGAAGCAAGAGAGCTGACATAAAAGCATATTAGCTTAAGCTTCTCTTTAAAAAAGATCGCTAGAACCGCTGAGATAACAACGGTAAGTAGCAAAAAATTTCCTATAAGGCTAATCATCTTTGTGGGATCATTTAAGATTCCGTTCCTGAATCTTCATCTTGATCTTTTTCTATAATGACCTGAATAGTTTTGATACGATTCTCAAACTTCTTTTTTATTGTCATCTTAAGATTCTTCTCAACCAGATACTCGCCTTGATTAGGTATTTTCTCCATTTTATCAATAATGAATCCAGCGATAGTGTTAGACTCTGTTTCAGGTATTGTCCAGTTCAGCTCTCTATTTAAGTCTCTTACAGTCATTGTTCCGTCAATAATATATTCTGTATCTGACTTCTTGATCACTTTATTTTTAGATGAATCATGCTCATCATAGATCTGCCCCACTATCTCTTCTAATATATCTTCTAAAGTCAGTATACCTTGTAAATCTCCATATTCATCAACCACGCACGCAATATGTGTATGTCCTTCCCTGAAAACCTGCAGCTGATTAATCACTAATGCATTATCAGGTATAAAATACGGTTCATTTAACAATTCTCTGATGTTCATTTCCTTCTCTTCTTTCTTGTCATGCATCATGCTGACTAAATCTTTAATGTGTAAGATGCCAATAATGTTATCATGGTTCTTTTCCCAAAAGGGAATTCTACTATGAGGAGAAGATAAAACAACACTGATTATTTGCTCTGTAGGAGTATTAATATCTATTGCAACTATGCTACTACGATGCACCATAATGTCCGATACTGCCATGCTGCGCATATCAAGAATGCCCCCTAGCATGTCACGGTCGTCTTTCACTACGTTTCCTTCATACATATGATGCTCGATTACTCCACGAACCTCATCTTCTGCAGACACTTCATGATGCAGGCTAATACGAAATATAAAGCAAAATCCTTTCACAAAATACGACAAAAGAATATTTATCGGTCGTAGTATCTTTAATAAGATAATTACTATAGGCGTTATAGTGATTGCTATATTCTCAGGCTTTGCAACAGCTATTGCCTTTGGAATTACTTCCGAAAAGATAATAATCACAATGGACATAACAATAGACGAGACCAGAGTTCCTATCTCATCGCCAAGCAAGTCAATGAATAGGCTAGTTGCAATTGTAGTACATATTATATTTGCAAGATTATTTCCGATCAGCAAAGTGCTAATCACCTTCTCTTTTATCTTGAGAACGCCAAGTAGCAATTCGGCACGTTTACTACCTTCTGCTTTGAGCTTTTGGATAATCCCTGGTGATGAAGCTGTGATTGCAGTTTCAGTAGCTGAGATGATGGCAGATATGCACAGCATACCAACTATTACGGATACAACAATGAAAAGCATTAATTTGTTTTTCTAAAAAAATCAGTTACAAGAAAGTAATTTAGTTGATATTATGCACACTTGACAAGGATTTTATGAAAAATTACATAAAAAAACCCAACTATGATTAAAAAATAAAAAATGAGTACTAGAGTGTATGACAAAAGATAATGAACTCCAAGAAATGTTACAAATTAGTAATACAACAAAGAGAGCGACAGTAGAGACTCTTGAAGATATGCTATATAAGCCAATACCTGTACTGGATCATGGTTTCATACGTGTTGTGGATTATATGGGAGATGATAGCTCAATTGTTCAAGCTGCAAGAGTGTCTTATGGGCGTGGAACAAAGAAAAGCCTACAGGATAAGGGTCTGATAAATTACCTTATGAGGCATCGACATACAACACCATTTGAAATGTGTGATATTAAATTTCATATAAAGTTACCTATATTTATAGCACGTCAGTGGATTCGTCACAGAACAGCAAGTGTAAATGAGTATTCTGCTAGATATTCAATCTTGAGCAATGAATTTTATGTTCCTGAAAAAGTAAATTTAAGCCCGCAATCCAATGCTAACAAGCAGGGGCGTAGCGATGATACTCTGCCAGAAGATGAGGCAAACAAAGTACTTTCTATCATTAAAGAAGATTCTGAAAAATGTCATCGTCATTATGTAGAGATGATGAATGAAGATTCTGAAGGTAATATTATTAATGAAGATACAGTTGGCATTACAAGAGAGCTTGCTAGGATGAATTTAACGTTGAATCACTATACTGAATGGTATTGGAAGATTAACCTCCACAACTTATTGCATTTTCTAGCACTTAGGGCGGACTCACATGCTCAGTATGAGATCAGAGTATATGCCGAAGCGATGCTTGATGTAGTAAAAGCATGGGTTCCTTTTGCTTTTGATGCATTTGCAGAACATAGAATGAATGGTAGTAATGTTTCCAAAAAAGGTATGGAAATAATTCGTCAGATGATAAATGGAAAATCAGTTTCGCAAGAAGATAGTGGGATCAGCAAACGTGAATGGTCAGAGCTAATGACTCTTCTTGGTAAGTAATAGCTTTAATCCAAATTATACAATGAGTGTCACATCTAAAAAAGCAATTATTATTTGTGGTGCTACTGCTAGCGGGAAGACTGATTTTGCTCATAAAATGGCGTTGCGTAATGGTGGCGAAATAGTAGGTGCAGATGCGATGCAATTATATAGGCAGATACCTATTATTACTGCATCGCCTAGCTCTGAGTTGAAAAACGAGCTGCCATATCATCTTTATAATTTTCAAAATATAGATGAAGAATTTTCTGCTGCAAAATATGTGATTTATGCAAGTAATGCTATAAGGAAAATTCATGATTTAGGAAAATCACCAATTATTGTTGGTGGTAGTGGCATGTATATTAATATGCTTATAAATGGATATAGTAATATTCCAGATATTGCCCCCGATGTCAGAGATGATACAAGAAAGCTTTTTAATAAAATAGGATTGGAAGATTTTCTTAAAAAACTAAAAGAGATTGATTTTAAAATATCTCAAACAAACCATATCTCTGACCCGCAAAGGGCAATAAGAGCATATGAGGTAATAAGGCAAACGGGAAAATCAATAATATCCTTTCAAGAAGAGGATAATATAAAGCCACTCCCAGAATTTGCATTTGATATTATTCTTCTTTCCCCAGAGAGAAATTTTTTATATGAAATGTGTAATATGCGTCTTGTGTATATGTTTAATAATGGAGCAATTGAAGAGGTAGAAGCTATATATAAGGAATATGGAGAAGATTTACAAACAAGCGCTATGAAAGCACTTGGAATCTCAGAAATTATTTCATATATCAAGGGTGATATCACAAAAGATGACGCTCTTTTTTTAGCAAGTAGAAAGACAAGGCAATATGCAAAGCGTCAAAATACTTGGTTTAATAATCAGGTCAAAGGAAAAAAGCAAGTCATAGGATTTAGCAATGAAAAGGAATATAGGAATTTAAGCATATTGATAAGAGATTCGTAAATAACGCTGTTTGGTAAAGCTAGCAATGTGAATGCTTCCAATTTATGTATAAGAAACCGTTGTATTTTTGTTTATTTTTCTACATATCAACACTTTTTACTTGAAATAGTGATGCTATTACTTCATAAAAAGTACTAATTTTTACTAAAAGTATTTTAAGAATCTAAAACTTTTTTATACGTAGTTGGAGTTAAGAATGTTCACATTTGCTTGGCCTTGGATGATATCATTGCTACCGATCCCTGTTATAGCATGGTATTTTCTACCACAAGACAGGAATGCAAACTCAGACAGATCACCTGAGATTCTATTTCCATATGTAAATCGCATAGCAAAAGCATTTTCTAAAAATCAAATCTCTGCTACTGATAAGTTCAAGGAGTGGTTTGTCATATTACTTTCTCTCTTATGGTTTTTCCTTGTATTAGCCCTAATGCAACCACAATGGCTTGATCATATGGAATATAATCACCAGAAAGGGTATGACATAATGCTTGCTGTTGATATTTCTAATTCTATGGAAGCTTTGGATTTTGCAACAAAAACTCAAAAGAGAAGCCGTATTGATGTTACAAAAGAGGTAGTCAGTAATTTTGCCGATGCTAGAAAAGGAGATCGCTTGGGTCTTATTCTATTTGGAGAATATGCTTATCTACAAGTCCCCATGACTTTTGATACTCTTGCAGTTAGTAAGATGCTGAATAATTCAGCAACTGGAATGGCTGGTGCAAGAACAGCAATCGGTGATGCAATAGGAATGGCCGCAAAAGAAATAAGAGGCAGGAGTGATAAATCTCGTGTCATGATATTACTTACCGATGGATCTGATAATTCAAGTAATATTCCACCGCTTGAGGCTGCAAAAATTGCTAAGCATTACGATATTCGCATTTATACAATAGGAATTGGAAGTACTGACGGTCTTGTTCCATATCCTGACCAATTTGGAGGAGCGGCTATGGTGCAGATTGATATGGATGAAGATATGCTGAAAGAGATTTCTGATATGACTGGCGGGCAGTATTTTAAAGCTACAGATAAGAATGCACTCGAGAATATCTATAAAAAAATCAATGAACTAGAAAAAATAGAGATTAATGAGTTTGAATATAAGATACAGAAATCTTTATATCGTTACCCTCTCGGAATTGCCTGTTTATTGTTTTTAGTAATATGTATTATGCCACTTTTGAAGAGGTCAAGATATGCATAGTAACTTTGACTTTGCTCATTTTCATTTTGCAGATAATTATTGGTTCTTAGGATTGATTGTAATTCCAGTAATTGGAGTATTATACGGGCTATATTATCAAAATAATGCAAATGTGAAGGGCTTAGAAAAATTTGCAGATAAACATCTAATTCCTCATATAATCAGATCTTCCAAGACTGGTCAAATATCCATATGGAGATCTATGATGCTTGCGTCGTTATTATGGTTTTGTTTGATTGCTGCAATGGCAGGTCCAAGGTGGAACTTTAAGGAGTTTCAAAGCTATAAAGATGACAAGACCTTATTGATTTTACTTGATCTTTCAAAATCAATGGATGCAGATGATATAAAGCCTTCAAGGCTAATAAGAGCAAGGCAAGAGATTGAAGACATTGTTAATTTAAGCAAAAATGTAAAAATAGGTCTTATGGGATTTGCAGCGGATGCACATATGGTTTCGCCAATTACGGATGATAAGAATAACATACTCCATTTGCTTCCTTTAATCGGGACTGATCTAATTGCAGTGCAAGGAACTAATATATTACCAGCACTTAAAACTGCTAATCAGATGATAATGTCAGAGCCAGGTAGTAATAAGTCCATTTTGGTTATTAGTGATGGTGGATGGCAAGATGATGGCGTAAATAGTATAGCTTCCGAGATTGCGTCTAGCGGAGTCTCGGTTAATACTCTTGGAATTGGTACAACGCAAGGTATAAATTTTGTTGACGATAAAGGCAAACCAGTAATACGCAATGGTAGTGCTGTAATGTCTAGGCTTGAAAAGGAAAAGATGCAATCTTTAAGTAAAATAGGGAAAGGACAATATTTTGACACTGATTATGCTAGTGACAATGCAAAACAGATTCTGGATTTTGTGGATAATCGTATGGGCGATGCTAGCGAAGAAGCACAAAATATCAAGCACTGGGAGGAGAGATTTTATATATTCCTATTCCCAGTAATGCTTGTTCTACTCTTGTGGTTTAGAAAAGGATTCACATTCCCCATTATACTTCTTGTGTTACTAACACCCGCACATAACGTGCAAGCTGTAGATAATATGGATAAGCTATTACTAAATAAAAAGCAATTTGCAAAAAAATCTCTCGAGGATATTAATGATGTAGATACAGCACTTAGCACTTTTGATGACTCATATAGAAGAGGAGTAGCGTATTATAAGGCTGGCAAATTCAAAGAAGCAGAGCAAGCTTTCAAAAATAGTAAACGAGAAGAGGTAAGAGAGAGTAGCTTATATAATATGGGAAATAGCCTAGTGCATCAAAATAGATTGGATGATGCAATAAAAACATATGAGGAGTTGCTTAAGGAGAATCCTGATCATGCAAATGCTAAACATAATCTGGATGTAGTAAAACAAATGGTTTTTGTAAAAGCAGAGAAGCAGAGGGAAGAAAAAAAGAATCAAAAATCCAAAGGTGATGGTGAAATGCTAGGTGGAGGAGGTGCTGGTGGCAATGATGAAGATAAAGAGGATGATAGCGGAGGAGGAGGCGAGAACTCCGACGAGAGTAGTAATGAAGATAATAAAGATGAGAGTAGGGATTCTGATAAAGACGATAATAATGCTGATAAAGATAAGGGAGATAATTCTGATCCACAAAATGGTGATGATGACAATAATAAGGATAAGCAAGATAAGGGGCAACAAGGCGGTGATAAGGATAAGCGAGGTAATGATCAGAAAGACAATGATGGAAAAGATGATAAGCAAGCTAATGCAGAGGCTGACCAAGAACAGAGTGGTGATTCAGAAAAAGAGGAATCTAAAGCTGGTGTTTCAGACTCTGATGAAAAAAGTGATAGGGGTAATAATAAACAAGATGTGCAAGTCGGAGAAGGTGATCAGCAGAGTGAGTCTGAAATTGACCAGATGCTAGATTTGATATCAAATGATCATAAGAATTTTCTAAAAACTCAATTTTATATAGAATCTTATAGGAATCAAACAAAACAGGCAAACGACCCATGGTAAGAAACATGTTATCTTTCTTTAGATTTTTAGTCTTTGTAGCAGTTCTCATTGCTAGCAATGTTGCTACCTGTAGCGAATTTTCATCTTCTGTTAACCAGAGCAAGATATCGCAAAGTAAAAGCATTGTGTTAACACTGAATCTATCGGATGCTAGTGCAAAATCTTCTCCTGACTTATCAAAATTAAAAAAGGATTTTGATATCACTGGGACAAGTCAATATTCAAACACCACTATAATAAATGGCAAGTCTTCATCTACGACTGGATGGAACTTAACAATGAAATCTAAAAAAACAGGAAAAATTACTATTCCATCAGTTACTATTGATACTAAAGATGGGAAACTCAGCACGTTGCCGATTCAAATAGAAATTGTTGAATCTGCTCCACTTTCTTCTTCTGACGAGGAGAGCGGTATTTTCGTTGAAGCTTCAGTATCTGCAAAAGAGATTTATCAATATCAGCCTTTTATTTTCTCGGTTAAACTTCATACAAATCACAATGTAGATAATGTACGTTTTGAACCATTGAACTTAGATAATATAACTGTAAAACCTATCGGTTCTTATGACTTATATAAAGCAAAGCATCAGGGAGAGAGTAGTATAATTGCTATGCATTATCTTGTAACTCCGCTGAAAAACATGAAAGTTACTATCCCTAAATTGAAAGTTACGGGTACATATTATTCCACTCAACATACTAGATTTTTAGGTTTTTTTGACTCTGTGTTGACATCATCTGCTCGTAATCAGTCAATAGTTAATGATGAAGATGATTTTACATTACAAACCAAGGAAATAGAATTAGACATTCTTCCTCCTAAATCTGATGTTAAGCCATGGCTGCCAGCAGAATCTATTAGCTTAAATGAGAATATAGATACTGGTACTTTTGTAGTAGGCAAACCAATCAGCAGAAGCATTATCACAAATGCAAAAGGATTGCTTGGTAAACAACTACCAGAACCGATTGATATTTCGGCTCATAATAACAGTGAAGATAGTAAGCATTACAAAATATATGCAGATCTACCAGAGATCAAAGATGACATCACGAAAAAATCAATTAATAGCTTTCGCAGGGATAGCTACACGATAATTCCACAAGAGGCAGGAAAATTTACTCTACCAGAGATAACTCTAAAATGGTGGGATATAAAAAATTCAAAATTAGTTACATCATCAATTCCAGTAAAAACTATAGAGATTTTAGCAAGTAACGATAATAATGTTGCTCCTAAAAATGATAGAGGCATTAAGCAAGACTCAAAGAAACAAGATGAACCAAAAGCAGTAGAGATGGTTAAGGAGCAGAAAGTTAGTGAAAATAACTTTCTCTTATGTCTGGTTATAGCCTTATCTACGATTGTTGTAACATTCGTAATTTATAAGTTAGCACAATTGCTGAAGTCTGGGTCATATTCTAATGCGAATAATAAAGAAAATAGTAATTTTGCAGTTCTTGCTGCTGATAAGAAGATATCTGTATCAGATGCACTGGGTCAACCAAAGAAAAAGAATATTAATCTAAAAAAAGAGATAAGCAAAATATCTTCTACAAAAGAATTATATGATTTCCTAAAAGATTATGCCAATCAGGAATTAGGAGCTGCTTCCAACTCATCTTTGCATAAGATTAATCTTGCTATCAAAAAACAGTTAGATAAAGATATGTTTGGTGATGCAGACCAGCTAATCAAGAACCTAGAATCATCGTTGTATTCAAGTAATGAGATTGATATTGAAAATGCAAAGCATAGATGGTTAGATTTACTGAAATTCGTTAATAAAAAGAAGAAAAATGCAAAGCATAAAAAAACTACTAGCTTACCAAAGCTAAATCCCTGAAGGCTAGGTAAAGCTTAATCTACTATACGAGATCTTATAAAATATGGAGATCGGCTCTTCTGCAGTTAGGAGATTCCGTATAGCTCCCTTAGCGGTCACGTGCGGAATGACAGTGGGAGGAAAGTCGCATACGGAAAAAATAGAAGGGTAAAGGTAGATAATTCGCTGATAAAGCTTCGCAAGAGGTTTGAGATGAAATGAAATCAGCAAAGAAAATATGAGCCACTTTAGCCGTCGAGACTGAGTTCACCATCAGAGAACTTCTTTAGCATAAGTTGGGTTTGGTATAGCCGCACCACGGTGACAACAAGTAACCTACCCGTTTCAAAATTATAGTTCAGAGGATTTTACACTCTAACAAACCAAGCAGCCCATATATAGTCAATTTATTTTAAGCATGTACTGCGTTACTCTTCGCTCACCTATTATTCATAGGATTCGCTCCTACGTGCCTAGTACAGACTCATCTAAATTGACTATGGTCATCAACTCCAGACCCTGTATGTTGTCGGATCACACATCAAAACAACCATTATGTGTGCATTTTTAACATTTTTCCAATTTTTTTGCAACAAAATTTAACTCCGATAGAATATCTGACATAGTATGTTTTAACTCTATATTAGAAGAATTATCTTGTGAATCTTCATCTGTTCTTGATCTTTGCGATTGATTCTCGTCAACTAAACCAAGCGCAGCAATAACAAGCGATAATTCAAATGACGCAGAAGGATTATTAGCCTTTGCATTTTCAACACGTATATCTAATTTCTTTGCCAAGCTCGTTAGCATATCATGACTCTCTTTCGGACATGATAATTTAAATTCTCTATTACTTAGTGTTATTGTTACTATCGACATAATGATTCCTAATTTGCTCTAACTCCTTTATATACTCTTCAATCTTCCTACTAGTAGATTCATTATTTTTGACTAAATTACGATTTTTTTGCTCTATATCCTTAATATGCCTAGCTTGTTCATCAAGTTTACCAATAAGTTCATACACTTGATCATTAATCTTATGAATAGTGTCTATCAGATGTTGTTTTGTAATTTCCATTATTATAAATTGACCATACTTGCATTTAGTGTGATACGAAAGAATAGAGTGACACTATAACCAGTAGCATAAAGATAGAAAAGGAAGTTATATATTTTCTTTCAATTTTTTTTGTTAATTTGAATGGTTTTGCATGTCCCACATGTGCATTTTCCTTCTCGTAATAATTAATATTTAAAAACTCGCAATAAAGTTTTTTATAACCATCAATATAAACTTGCCCCGGGATATTTTTATAAATCTCTTCCTCTAAATCAATAATATATTGCTTACGGATTTTTAATATTTTAGATACATCATTTATACTGTATCCAGCCTTTTCCCTGGCTTCTTTTAACGTAATATCCATAAAAAACTACCTTTTTAACTTATTTAAAAAGATCTCTAATTTCTTGCCTGCCAATACTAACATATTTAAATTAACAGATTCCTGCATTTTGATATCTTCTATAAAATTAATGAAAATATTTGATATATCAGAATGTTCTAGCATCCATAATTTCAAATCTTCACCTTGCATATCTTGTTTTATGATTTCCGTAGTTAATTGCCTTTGCTTGCTATAAAAATCATCTTTTAGTGATTGTATTGATAATCTGTTCCAGTAGGAATCATCAATCTGCGCTTCAGCGGATTGTCTAAGCCAATCTAAGCTGAACGCATCACCTGTTTCAAAGTATAGATTTGCAACATAATCGTTTCTCTTGCGTGTTTCTTTTCCGATATAAATGATATCAAATGCAGAAACTAATACTTCTAGAGTCGCAATAGATTTTGCAAATTTCTTATTTACTCCAGCTGTACTATAATGATTCACTTTAGCGAAAAACTTAGTCTTTGTTGCTCCAACTAGGAGATTGCTAATAATAGACGTTAGCTGATCACTCTGTTTGCTAAACTCTTTTATAGCTTCGCTAACATTTATCGGATGGCTGATATTTTTGACAAACCAACTAATTCCTCTTCGCATAATTTTACTGAGATCTGAATATAATTCTACTCTGATTGCAGCATCAACAGATGAATCAATATTTTCTACTGATTTCCATAAAAAATCAAGATCAAAGATTTCTGTAACAATCACATATGCTTTAGCAATTTCATATGGACTAGCACCAGTTTCTTTTTTTATAGAATGAATCAGTAATCCACCAAGTTGATTTACCAATTTATTAGCAACAATAGTTTTAATAATCTCTTCTCTTAGAGGGTGACTCTCTATTTCTTCCTTAAATTTTTCGTGCATAACCTCTGGGAAATAATCAAAGAGATATTGCCTAAAATACTTATCTTCGTGAAAAGAGTATGGAAATAATTCTTTCTCTAAGGACATTTTTGTATAAGAAAGTAAGACAGCAAGCTCTGGTCTACTCATTCCTTTCTTAGCAATGATACGTTTTGATATTTCAGATTTATCAGGCAAAAACTCCACCTTACTATCAAGTAAACCCTCTGATTCTAATGCATTAATAAGATGCCCAAACGATTCTACACTCATTGTTTTAGATAATGAAGATATTGTGATCGCCAAATTCTGATCATAATTATCCAGTAGCACTAGATCTGCAACATGATTTGTCATCTTTTCTAGTATTTGATTTCGTTCTTTTAGAGTAATTTTGCCAGATGAGGTAGCACTATTTAAAGCAATCTTAATATTAACCTCATGATCTGAACAATCCACTCCTGCGGAATTATCAATAAAGTCCGTATTAACTCTTCCACCATTCATTGCGTATTCTATCCTGCCGAGTTGAGACAGGCCTAGGTTTCCGCCTTCAGATACAACTTTTGCCTTTACCTCTTCACCATTAATACGCAAATTATCATTTGCTTTATCTCCGATTTCAATATTGTTCTCTTTAGAAGACTTAATATATGTACCTATTCCACCATTCCATATAAGACCTACCTCTGCCTTCAATATTGCTTGAATTAACTTATCAGGAGTAATAGTGCTGTTTTCTAAATCTAATAATGATCTGATTTCTTTTGAAATTTCAATGGTTTTTGCAGATCTTTCAAATATTCCTCCGCCTTTTGAAATATACTTACTGTTATAATCACTCCATTTTGTTCTTGGAGTTGTAAATAATCTTTTTCGCTCATTATAACTAGATTTGCAATCTGGATTCGGATCTATAAAAATATGTTCATGATTAAAAGCAGCAACTAACTTGATATGCTGAGATAATAACATACCATTACCAAATACATCGCCTGACATATCCCCAATACCAACTACCGTAAAAGGTTCTTTTTGTATATCTACACCCATCTCAAGGAAATGTACTTGCGCAGAGACCCAAGCACCTTTGGCAGTAATGCCCATTTTTTTGTGGTCATAACCTACAGATCCACCAGATGCGAAAGCATCTTTAAGCCAGAAATTATATTCTTCAGATACAGCATTTGCATAGTCTGAAAAGCTCGCTGTTCCCTTATCTGCTGCAACTACAAGATATGGGTTTGCATCATCATATATTACGGTTTTCTTAGGTTGTACTATTTTGCCATCTACTAGATTATCTGTAACATCTAGAAGTCCACGTAAGAAATTCTGGTAGCATGATACCACCTTTTCCATATACTCCTCTCTGTTCATATCACCTTGAGAGAAATTGAGGTAAAAAGTACCTTTAGAACCTACTGGAACAATAACAGCATTCTTAGTCATTTGAGATTTCATCAAGCCGAGTACTTCCGTTCTGTAATCCTCACCTCTATCAGACCAACGCAAGCCCCCTCTTGCAACTTTCCCTCCACGAAGGTGAATTCCTTCAAATTCGCTAGAATATACAAAGATTTCTGCATAAGGTACTGGAAGCGGTAAGTCTGGAACTTTGCTAGATCTAAATTTAAATGATAGGTAGTTTCTCTCTTTATTAGAAGTTTGATAGAAATTAGTTCTAATTACAGCTTCAATAATAAGCATCATATTTCTGAGCGTTTTATCTTCCGTGCTAGATGAAACAGTATCTAGATATTGAAGCATTTGCTTATGTAAAGTCTTAGCAGTTTTCTCAGAATGAGTGTCAGGGTCAAGTCTCGCTGCAAAAAGATCAAGGAGTTTTTCTGTAAATTTATTGTGCTTTACTAATATTTTTTGCGCATATCCTTTTCCATATGTAAAACCAGTTTGATGCAAATAACGAATAAGAGCCTTTACAAGCTTCACTTTGGTCCATTTTAGACCTGAAAGTACTAGTAATTTACTCAGTACATCACTTGCAAGTAGCCCCTCATTCATCATGCAAAGGGCTTCTTCAATATTTGCTTTTAACGTTGCAAAAGGTATCTCGATCTTTTGTGGAATAGATAATTCAAATTCATAAATCCAACTTTGTTTAAAGGCTGATGATTCCTTTATATCAAAACTTTGTTCTTCTATTGCGGTAAATCCAAGATTTTCAATAGCAGGAAGTATGTCAGATAGAGTGAGGTTTACCTCAGAGCTATAAATTTTTAAAGAGAATTTTTTATCATCAATTTTAGTAAGATTATATACTACGTTCCCAGATTTAGATGCATCCTCTAATTTATGGACATCATCAATAGTTATATCCGAATTGAATTTAAATTTATACTCTGCTGGAAAGGAAGGTTCTATTTCTTTATAACGAATGCTACCCTTATAGTCTCCCAATTCTTCACATAACTTATTTAGCAAACCTTCTGACCAGCTTGTAGTAAGATCTACCAAATCTGATTCTATTTCATCATGAGAAAATTCTAATTTCGAAGGGTCTTTTATTGCCAAAGTCACGAAGAGATGAGAAAAATTTTGGTCTACTACAGTGATATTATCTGCTATAACGTCACTATTAAATTTTTCTACTAAATAGCAACTAATCTTATTATACACCTCAGGAGTGAGCCTTTCTCTTGGGAGAAAAATAATCACATTAATGAAGGAGTTGGACCATTCTTGTTGTATAAACAATTTTAACTTCCTACTACGCATACTAGAGAGCATATGTATGCATATACAATATAGATCTTCCTCATCAATCTGGATTAAGACATCACGTGGCAGAGATTCTATAATATTCTTAATTTTCTTTGCGTTATATCCACTAGGTGAAAAACCAGATTGATCAAGGACATAGTTCATTTTCTTTCGAAGAATAGGTATATTTTTGATAGATTGAAAGTAAATCGCTGTTCCATATAGACCGAAAACGATTGTGCCTGATTTATATTTTCCGTATTTATCTAGGTGCTTTACAAGTATATAATCTACTAATGCATTCCTGTGTACGGGGGATAATTTATTAATCTTACCAAGCATTGTAATCTTATTTTTATAGTAATCGCTTGTAGAAAATTCAATAATGGTAGAAATTTCTTGCAGGTTATTTTTCCAAATCTCTTTAACGCCCTCTTCTTTTGTAATTTTCTTAGATTTTACATCAAAATCTATAGCCCCAAGAAAAGTAACATTATTTTTTTGTATCCAATTTAAGAAGTCCAAAGCTTCTTCCGTTGGCAGGTGCGCACCTTCATATAAATCTTCATTATGAATTATATTAGTCGTAATAGTGATCACTTTGTTCAAGAGCACTTGCCAAGAATTATATGTATAGTCGACAAGATCAATCAGATTATGCAGCTCCTTTTTGATGTTAGATATCGTCTTACCATCAAAAGTACCCAAGATCTTTATGTATACTAAAGACTCATTAATTCCACCTTCTCCATTTTTTACAATATCTTTCAGTTTTCCCTTCTTGTCTCTAATACCGCAGATAACTGGGTGAAAAATAAAAATTGGCTGCAATGATAACCTATTCATCAAACTGCTTATAGAATCTATGATGAAAGACCTATTCTCAGATGCAATGAGTATTGTTATAGAAGGATTATTTTGGCATTCATTAGTATGAATATCTATTTTACAATTATCAGAAGGCGATTTATGAGAGAAAAAGTCAAATGCTTCCTGAGTAAAATCTCCAAATAGACTTATTTTGTTTTTAGATCGGTAATCCACTGGAATGTATTTCAAGAAATTACCAACAAAAGTCTTGTATAACTCTCCCTTCTTGCCAATATCGATTAGATCAAAAATTTCATCGTTTGGATTGTTTATCCTACAGCTAATATTGCTAAGAGATAATGATTTTCTGATATTTGAATTATTAGTCATAAAATCACAACTTTGATAAATTTATAAACATGTTATATGATAACCGAAATAACCTTTCCTATCAAGAAATTGGATCAAACCTATGGATAGTATTTTTGCACAGTGTTCTGCTCATGGTAGAGCCGGAGTGGCTGTTTTCAGAGTATCTGGGGAAAAAGCTATTATGGCTTTAGAGCAACTGATCAGGCATGATATTCGCAAATTAGAGGCAAGAAAATTATATTTTAGGAAAATTTATCACCCAATTACAAAACGTCAAATTGACGAATCCATGGTGGTCTATTTCAACAAAAATTCAAGCTTCGCAGGAGAAGAATCGGTTGAAATTCATACCCACGGTAGTTTAGCTGTTATCAAATTATTGAATGATGCGTTTTTATCGCTGCCATATTTAAGACTTGCAGAAGCTGGTGAATTTGCAAGAAGATCATTTTTAAATGGGAAGATGGACCTTACAGCTGCTGAAGGGCTTGCAGATTTGATAGATGCAGAAACTGAATTACAACATTCTCAAGCAATCAAACAACTTGGCGGTGGACTTGCAAAGATTTATGAAGGGTGGCGCACCGAATTATTACAACTTATGGGGCTTCTTGAAGCATATATTGATTTTCCAGATGAAGAAATTCCAGAGGAATCTTTAACACGTGCCAGTAACATTATACAAAATTTAATTAAAGAAATAAGAAATCATCTTGACGATAATAATAGGGGTGAGAGACTAAGAAACGGATTAAAATTATCTATTTTGGGAAAGCCCAATGTAGGAAAATCTAGCCTTTTAAATTATCTGATGAAAAGAGATGTATCTATAGTATCTGATATCTCTGGTACAACACGTGATGTAATAGAGGCGCATATTGATATAGGTGGTTACCCTATAATCCTGCAAGACACAGCAGGTATTCATGAAAGTAGTACAGATGTAATAGAGCAGGAAGGTATAAAGAGGGCCAGAGGAGTAGCTAAAGAGTCCGATATAAAAATAATCATGTTTGATGCATCGCAAGCTGGTCCAGAATATGACTACTTCACCGATATTATTGATGATAGTACGATAATTGTACTGAACAAAATTGACTTATCTAATAAAGAATCACCGGCCCTTGTAGAAAAAAAAACACCTTTCCAAATCTCTATAAAGAATGAAGAAGGAATGAAAGAACTTCTAAAACAAATTGAATCTATCGCAGAGAGAATTGCAAGCCCTAGCGAATCCCCTCAGATTACTAGAATGCGTCACAGAGTGCAGCTAGAAAGAGCTGCAGAATATCTATCTGCTTGTGATATGAATAATGACTTGGTACTGTTGACTGAGGATATAAGAATGACTATCAGGTCACTCAGCAACATTACGGGGAAAATTACTGTTGATGAAATTTTAGGAGAGATTTTTAGTAATTTTTGCATAGGAAAATAAGGCAAAATGGCAATATATAGCGCTGAACTTTTAGGTGTAATAAGCACGTGGCAAGAATATCTAAAGATCCAGCGGGGCTATTCACAGCATACTCTAGACTCATACTTAAATGATTTAAATCATTTTCTTAAATTTTTTGCTAAATATAAGTCACAAGATATACACTTAAAAGACCTAGAACTCGTTGACATCAGATCTCTTCGTAGCTGGCTTGCAGCAAGGTGTCAAGGAAATCACAATGCTGCATCAAATGCTAGAGCTTTATCTTCTATAAAAAATTTCTATAGATATTTAGAGAAGAAACATGATATTTCTTGCCATGCAATTTTTATAGTTCGCTCTCCAAAAAAGGAAAGAGCACTACCCAAGGCTCTATCAGAGGAAGAAACAGAAATATCTCTAGATAAAATAGAGATGATAGGCGATAAAGCTTGGGTTCATATACGTAACAAAGCATTACTTACTTTGATTTACGCTAGTGGCTTGCGCATTTCTGAAGCACTATCTATTACTCCAAAACATTTGCAAAATAATGAGTTTCTAAAAATTCTAGGAAAAAGAAATAAAGAACGTATCATACCTTGGATTCCCGAATCAAAATTACTGTTAGAGCAATATTTTGCTATGCTGCCCTACAATATACAATCTGACGAATCGATATTTCGTGGAGTACGAGGAGGCCCTTTGCAAAGAGCAGTCTTTAACAAAGAGCTGATAGAGATGCGTAGGATGCTAGGACTTCCAGAACACCTTAGCTCCCACGCATTTAGGCATAGTTTTGCTACGCACTTACTTGAAAACGGAGCAAGTATTAGATCTATACAAGAGCTTCTTGGTCATGCAAGTCTTTCCTCCACGCAAAGATATACAAAGATTAATAAGACCTATCTAGAATCCGTATACGACAAAGCGTCTAAGAAGTTTTGATAGATCCAACTAAGAATTACCGTTATCTATAGTATATTAAATTGATTATTGAGTCCAATTCGTATCTTTGCCTTCCTTAACCTCTATAGAAGAACCCGGGAAATTATTATTATGTGGCGTATATCTCCCTCCGGCAAATTTTGCAAGGAATGCCTCTATATGTGCATACATTGATAATTTATTTTCAGGACGTACAAGACCGTGACCTTCATCTGGATAAAGCAAGTAAGTTACTGGAATAGAGTGTTTTTTCATAGCTGATACAATCTGATCAGACTCAGCTTGCTTTACCCTTGGGTCATTTGCGCCTTGTACAACTAGCAGTGGTTTTTTTATCTTATCTGCATATGTAAGAGGAGATCTTTCTTTTAAAAATTCCCGCCCTTCTTCTGTATCAGGGGATGCTCCTATCTTTTTTACAAGACTAGCCATTATCGGTTTCCAATATGGCGGAACAGAATTCATCAATGTTTCAAGATTGGATGGTCCCACAATGTCAACTCCAGCAACATACATATCTGGAGTCATGCTCATGCCCACAAGCGTGGCATATCCACCATAACTTCCACCCATAATAGCAACTTGATCTTTAGTAGTAATTCCATTATCAACAGCCCAAGTGATAGCATCTGCCAGATCATCTTGCATTTTCCTCGCCCACTGCCCATCACCAGCGTTGATAAAATCTTTTCCAAATCCGGTAGATCCTCGATAATTCACGCTAAGTGTTGCATATCCACGATTAGCAAGCCACTGAGCATTAGGGCTAAATCCCCAACTGTCTCTAGCATTCGGGCCACCATGTACATTTAAAACCAGAGGAACTGGAGAAAGTAGTTTTCCGCTACCATCATCAAGCCATCTCGGCACAGTGAGATAGCCAATTAAATCTAATCCATCTCTAGATTTAATTATAACAGGGTGCATTTTAGCAAATGGTAACCCTTCCTTTTTTGAATCAGATGCAAACAAAAATTTCACATCTTTTAAATCTCTATTGTAAAGATAATATCTATGCGAAGCATCGCTTTTTGCAAATGCAACAATCCATTTATCATCTTCATAAGTTCTTGAAACAATCGTTATTTCTCCATCTTCAATTGTTTTCAAATGCTCAATATCCGCTTTCATCTTGGGGTCAAATATTGTCCACTCAGTGCGAGTATAATTAACAGATACCCCCTGTATCATTTTAGTTTTTGTATCAGACAAATAATTATCAATATCTGCTTTGGGGTCAGAGTGTATGATTTTCTGGGAAAAATCATTTAGATCTATTTCAAGAAGTGCAGAGGTGTTGCGCTGGACGCTGCTGATCATGAATAACTTGTTGCCATCATGTGATATATATAATGGATCTGTAGTTAGCATATCTTCTGTTGAAATTTTCTGAAATAACTTTGGCTTGTTAACATCGTTATCCTCAAAGAGATAAAATTCTCCTTCGCCATTCGGAAGCATTTTTTGCCCACCCCTTATGTTAAAATCATCATCAGCTAAAAAGGATAAATATTTACCTTTATTTTCATAGACTAATTCTCTTTTACCAGTAATGATATCGACTTCATATATGTCAAAATATTCTGGCACTCTGTCATTGAGCGATATGAGCATTTTGCTTGGAAATTTATTGCTCATCTTTAGTACAGATGCGCGAACACCTTCAGTTGGCGTTAAATCCTTTTCATCAAGGGTATTGATGTCTACAGAATAAAGACGCCAATTTTCATCTCCTTTTTTATCTTGTGCATATATAATATGATTATTATTCTTTGCCCAAAAATAACCTCTTATATTTCTTTGTTTTTCTGTAGTAATCACACGCGCATTAGTAGGGTTATCAACATCTGCTATCCAGACATTCATAACACCATCTTTTGGAGCTAAGAAACTAATATGCTTACCATCACTACTCAGTCTTGTTACAAGTCGGTCTGGATTGCCAAATAGTATTTCTCTAGGGATGAGTTTATCTTCTTGCACTTTTGTCCTATTATTTAGATTGGTTGAATTTTGCGTAGCTAAAGTTTGCGATACAGTAGCTAACAAGAATATTATTACTATTAAATTTCTAAGCATACTAGATTACCTCAAAATGAATTGTCTACAAATGGTACCTCTGACTGGACTTGAACCAGCACGCCCAAAGGGCAACAGATTTTGAATCTGTCGTGTCTACCATTCCACCACAGAGGCATACGTATAATCAATTTAGATGAAGACGAGACTTGAGCACGAGGAGCGAACCATACAAATAATAGGTGAGAGAAGAGTAACGACATCTCGATTCAAAATAAATTTACTATAATAGATTAAGTTGAAGCAATAACGTCATTTCTTCGGTTCTCTTACTTATTCATAGGCCTTTCGCTCATTATGCATAGTCATTGCTCCATCTGGATTGACCATTACTTAATCACAGTCGGTGTTTCTACCATAAAAAGTACCTATCTTCAAGTATCTCTTCAAATACAATGCTGTACTTAATGCAGAGAATCACTTCGTAGTTAATTCTTTAAATAATTTATATGCTTGCTCCATGGGAAGCTAATCCTCTATGCAAGATTCTTTATGTTGCACGTGGTTGTTAAATCTATCTATCGCAGCTTGTTTTATACCTTTCTCTTGGCTCTCCCGCAATAAATGTGGACTTGTAAAAGTAGTTGTATAGTAGTAAAGTCAAGGGATATAAACCTACTAGCGACTAAGTTACATGAAGTCATTTTTAAACAAATTACTAAATCTTCCAAAA
>Ga0206126_10002214_pt1 | contig 21775 bp, 20 predicted proteins | sample Helgoland_Spring_5_FD_148621 | JGI IMG/M metagenome (GOLD analysis project Ga0206126, IMG submission 148621) | Pelagic subsurface seawater microbial communities from Kabeltonne, Helgoland, North Sea - Helgoland_Spring_Bloom_20160412_1 | ecosystem: Environmental > Aquatic > Marine > Epipelagic ...
AGGCCGATCACGCCCGCGCCGATTACAACCATCTTGTTGGGAACCTTGCCCAATTCCAAAGCGCCTGTGGATGTCACAACGACCTTTTCGTCGATCTCGACCCCTGGCAGGCTTGAGGGCACTGAGCCGGATGCGATTATGATGGATTTGGCCTGATGTATGTCATCATCCACCTTGACTTGACCCACAGCAGGGATGCTGGCCCAACCCTTGAGCCAATCCACCTTGTTCTTTTTTAGCAAGAATTCCACGCCTTTGGTGTTCTGCCCGATTGTATCGTTCTTATAGGCCAGCATTTGCTTCCAATCGACCGAAGGGCTTTTACCCTTGAGGCCCATCGCGGCAAAGTTATGCTCAGCCTCGTGTAGCATATGGGAGGCATGCAAAAGCGCTTTGGACGGGATACAGCCCACATTCAAACAGGTGCCCCCCAGCGTGTCGCGCCCCTCGACCACAGCTGTTTTCAGCCCCAACTGCGCACAGCGAATGGCGCAAACATAGCCGCCGGGGCCAGAGCCGATGATGATTACGTCGTAAGAAGCCATTCTTTTGGTCCTTTGAGATTTGGACGTCGGTATCGCGTCAGTTGTGGTGCGGTCTATGGGAAGTCCAAGAGTGACCTGCCCAAGACATTCGGGGTTTGGTTACAAGTCCATCAGCAACCGGCGTGGATCTTCAAGCGCCTCTTTCACGCGCACAAGGAACGTAACCGCCCCTTTGCCATCCACGATCCGGTGATCATAGCTAAGCGCCAGATACATCATGGGTCGGATCACGACCTGACCGCCAATAGCCATGGGTCTGTCCTGAATCTTGTGCATGCCCAGAATGCCCGATTGCGGTGGGTTCAGGATGGGCGAAGACATCAGCGAACCATAGACGCCGCCGTTGGAGATTGTGAATGTGCCGCCCTGCATTTCGGCCATCGACAGCTTGCCATCGCGGGCGCGGGCACCTTTTTCGGCGATGGCCTTCTCGATGGCGGCAAAACTCATTGAGTCTGCATCGCGGATCACGGGAACGACAAGGCCCTGAGGGGTTCCGGCAGCGATGCCCATATGCACAAAGTTCTTGTACACAACGTCGGTACCGTCGATTTCCGCGTTGACTTCCGGCACTTCGCGCAGCGCGTGGCAGCAGGCCTTGGTAAAAAAGGACATAAAGCCCAGTTTGACGCCGTGTTTCTTTGCAAAAAGATCTTTATACTCGTTCCGAAGCGCCATCACCTCGGTCATGTCGACCTCATTATAGGTGGTGAGCATGGCTGCGGTGTTTTGGCTGTCCTTGAGACGCTTGGCGATGGTCTGCCGCAGGCGAGTCATTTTGACGCGCTCCTCGCGGGCGGCATCATCCGCAGCGACCGGCGCGCGGGTCATAGCAGGTGTTGAAACCGGCGCAGGGGCACTGGCGGCCACGGCAACAGCGCGGGTTACATCATCCTTCATGACGCGGCCATCACGGCCTGTTCCAGTTATCTGATCGCGGGACAGGCCTGCTTCTGCCATGGCCTTCTTGGCGGATGGCGCGTCTTCTACGTCCGTACTGCGGGACGCTGCTGCGACAGGATGTGCAGCCGCCGCAGTGGGTGCTGCGCCGCCGGCTACGGCACCAGAGGCCGAGATCACCGCCAGCTTGGCACTGGCATCCACGGTCGCCCCTTCGACCGCAGTGATTTCGGTTAACACGCCAGCTGCGGGGGCTGGGACTTCGATGCTAACCTTGTCAGTTTCTAACTCGCAGATCATTTCGTCTTGGGCCACTGCGTCACCAACGGCTTTGAACCAAGTGCTGACGGTTGCTTCGGTGACGGATTCGCCCAGGGTCGGGACCATTACATTGACAAGGGCGCTGCCCGCGTCAGTGGCTGGGGTCGTGTTGGCCTTGTGCTTGGGCGCGTCGCCAGATGCTGCAGCCCCTTCTCGAATGGTCGCCAATAAAGCGTCAACGCCAACTGTTTGCCCTTCGGGTGCAATTATATCGCCAAGGGCCCCTGCAATGGGCGAAGGTACTTCGACTGTGACCTTGTCAGTTTCCAGCTCACATAGCATCTCATCCACATTGACTGCATCGCCGGGCTTTTTGAACCAGGTTGCAACGGTTGCCTCGGTGACGCTTTCGCCCAGGGTGGGCACACGGACTTCAGTGGTCATAGTCTTATCCTTTAACGGTCAGCGCTTCGTCGACGAGCGCGGCTTGTTGGGCTTTGTGCTGGCTGGCAAGGCCGGTGGCTGGTGAGGCGGATGTAGTCCGGCCAACGTATTGTGGCCGGGTGTTTTGAGCACCTATCCGGGTCAGGACCCATTCGATGTTAGGTTCGATAAAGCTCCAGGCACCTTGGTTCTTGGGTTCTTCTTGACACCAAATTATCTCGGCCCCTTTGAACCGCTCTAATTCTTTGACCAAACTGATAGCAGGGAACGGATAGAACTGTTCGACCCGCATCAGGTACACGTCATCAATGCCACGCGCGTCACGCTCTTCGAGCAAGTCGTAATACACCTTGCCCGAACACATCACCACGCGCTTGATGTTGCTGTCACTGACAAGCGTTGTCTCGGAATTGCCCTGCTGGGCATCGTCCCACAATACACGGTGGAAGGACGACCCGGTTGTAAATTCTTCTGCCTTTGAAACGGCCAGTTTGTGACGCAACAGTGACTTGGGCGTCATCAGAATCAGAGGCTTTCGGAAGTCGCGGTGGATCTGTCGGCGCAGAATGTGAAAGTAATTGGCAGGTGTCGTACAATTGGCAACGATCCAGTTGTCCTGACCGCACATCTGCAGAAAACGTTCCAGTCGCGCAGAAGAGTGTTCGGGGCCCTGCCCTTCGAACCCATGGGGCAGCAGCACAACAAGGCCCGACATCCGAAGCCATTTCGATTCACCAGAACTAATGAACTGATCAAACATGATTTGCGCACCGTTGGCGAAATCACCAAATTGCGCTTCCCAAAGGGTCAGTGCGTTGGGCTCTGCCAGACTGTAGCCATATTCAAAGCCCAGAACTGCGTATTCCGACAGCATTGAATCGATCACCTCGTACTGGGCTTGGCCAGCGCGTACGCTGTTTAGCGGGAAATAACGCTCTTCGGTGTCCTGATTGATCAACCCTGAATGGCGTTGGCTGAAGGTCCCACGTGTGCTGTCCTGACCCGAAAGCCGTACTGGGTAGCCTTCGGTCAATAGAGATCCAAAGGCAAGCGCCTCACTGGTGGCCCAATCAAACCCTTCTTTGCTGTCGAACATCGCTTTCTTGGTGTCCAGAATCCGACCTACCGTCTTGTGCACCGGAAAGCCGTCAGGTGGTGTCGAAAGGGCACGGCCCACGTCGGCAAACGTTTCGGGTGGGATGGCGGTTTTGCCGCGTTGGTAGTCTTCTTTGTTGCGATCCAGATGAGACCATTTGCCGTCAAGCCAGTCTGCTTTATTCGGCCGGTAGTCTTTGCCCGCCTCGAATTCGTCATTCATGTAAGCTTGGAAGGTAGCTTTCATGTCCTCAATTTCGCCTTCGGGGATTAGCCCGTCGCGGACAAGACGCTCTGTATAAAGCGTCAGCGTAGTTTTGTGTTTTTTGATCCGCTTGTACATCACTGGGTTGGTGAACATGGGCTCGTCGCCCTCGTTATGGCCAAATCGGCGATAGCAGAAGATGTCGATAACCACGTCTTTGTGGAATTTCTGGCGGAATTCGGTGGCGACCTTGGCGGCATGCACAACCGCTTCGGGGTCATCACCGTTCACGTGGAAAATTGGGGCTTCGACCACCAGCGCGTTGTCGGTTGGGTAAGGGCTGGAACGCGAAAAATGCGGCGCCGTGGTAAAGCCGATTTGGTTGTTCACGACGATATGCATAGTGCCACCGGCCTTGTGGCCCTTGAGGCCTGAGAGCGCGAAACACTCTGCCACGACGCCCTGACCGGCAAAAGCAGCATCGCCATGCAGCAGGATCGGCATCACCGCCGTGCGCTCGGCGTCATTCAGCTGGTCCTGCTTTGCGCGCACCTTGCCCAGAACAACCGGGTTCACCGCCTCAAGATGGCTGGGGTTAGCCGTGAGGCTCAGGTGCACCGAATTGCCATCAAAGTCACGGTCTGACGACGCACCAAGGTGGTATTTCACATCGCCCGAGCCGTCAACGTCTTCGGGTTTGAAACTGCCGCCCTGAAACTCGTTGAAAATCGCCCGGTACGGTTTGGCCATCACATTGGCCAACACGCTCAGCCGCCCCCGATGGGGCATGCCGATGACAATTTCCTTGAGGCCAAGCGCCCCGCCGCGCTTGATGATTTGCTCCATCGCAGGGATCAGGCTTTCGCCGCCGTCCAGACCAAAACGTTTAGTCCCCATATATTTGACATGGAGAAATTTTTCAAATCCCTCGGCCTCGACCATCTTGTTCAGGATCGCCTTTCGGCCCTCGCGGGTGAACTGAATTTCCTTGCCCAGTCCTTCGATGCGCTCTTTGAGCCAACCGGCCTCTTCGGGGTCAGAGATATGCATGTATTGCAATGCAAAGGTGCCGCAATAGGTGCGTTTTACAATGTCGATGATCTCGCGCATGGTAGCGACATCAAGACCCAGAACCTTGTCGATAAAGATCGGACGGTCCAAGTCGGCCTCGGTAAATCCGTAGGATTTCGGGTCGAGTTCCGGGTGGGGAATGTTTTCACGCATACCAAGTGGATCAAGCTCAGCGACCAGATGACCCCGGATGCGATAGGCACGGATGATCATCAGGGCGCGGATACTGTCAAGCACGGCACGCTTGATCTGATCGCTGGACACTTCAACGCCCGTTTCGGTCGCCTTGGCCTTGATCTTGTCGCCCGCCCCTTTGACCTCTGCCGGAGCGGCCCATTCGCCGGTCAGCGCCTGAGTCAGGTCATCGCCCGGCATGGGAGGCCAATCGGCGCGCGCCCAGCTTGGTCCAGAGGCTTGATGCTTGACCGAAACCTCATCATCGCCCATCGCCTTGAAAAACGCCTGCCACGCGGCATCCACTGCATTCGGATCGCCCGCATAGCGCGCGTACATCTGTTCAAGATATTCCGCATTGTGTCCCTGCATGAAGGATGAGGCATGAAACTGGTTGTTGGGGGATTGGTCGGTCATCTCATTGATCCTCTTTTTCTGAGGCTGATTTGTTGACGATTGTTGCAGACGAACGCCTGCCGTCTGAATGCTCTGCAAGTTCATGTGCAGATTGATAAAGAAACGCTGCCGAGACTTTTAAGTCCGGCTGATCAAACCAGCCGAATTGCCGTTCTCCGAATTGGCGTAACTTGAGTTGTGGGAATTTGTTTTCAAATGCATGGCCGAGCGTCTTATCTGACACAAACAAACAAATAATCGCGCCATCTTCCCGAAGTTCTAGCACGACAGCACTATTATCCAATGCGTAAACTGCTTGCGTGCGTTGTGTCACGCCTTCTGACAAGCGGTCTGCCCATTTCGCAGTCGCCGACCAAGATTCAGGGTTTAGTGCGTCGACATTTAACAAGAATATCACTTGCCGAAAGATGTCACTGTTGTCCGGTGTGGTTTGTGTCCAACTGAGGCTGGCAAATGTTTCTTTAAGTCCGTCAAATGTGATGCCGGGTTCTGCACAAGCAAACACATCATTTTCGGTTTGTGCCGACCCACACGACGTTAGTGTTGCTAGTGCAACGATGGCCAATGCACAGACCCGGCGGACACGCCGGGCATCCCCCGAGCGCCGCCCCGGGCGGGGGATACTCCCCCACCCGCGGTCGGGGGATGCCCTCAACACATATGGCAGCCGTTTCCGCATTTAGCCGTTGATCGCCTCCATCACGGCCTCACCCAGCGTGGCGGGGCTGTCGGCCACAACGATACCTGCGGCGCGCATGGCTTCGATCTTGTCTTCGGCACCGCCCTTGCCGCCCGCCACAATCGCGCCCGCATGTCCCATGCGGCGGCCCGGAGGGGCAGTGCGGCCCGCGATGAACCCGGCGGTGGGCTTCCAGCGCCCCGCCCTTTTCTCGTCGGCAAGGAATTGTGCGGCGTCCTCTTCGGCAGAGCCCCCGATTTCACCGATCATGATGATACTTGTCGTCTCGGGGTCGGCAAGGAACATCTCGAGCACGTCGATATGCTCGGTGCCCTTGATCGGGTCACCGCCGATGCCCACGGCGCTTGACTGTCCGATGCCCAGATCGGTGGTTTGCTTGACCGCCTCATATGTCAGCGTGCCAGAACGGGATACAACTCCGCATGACCCACGTTTATGGATGTGGCCGGGCATAATGCCGATTTTGCAGGCATCCGGCGTGATCACACCGGGGCAGTTGGGGCCGATAAGGCGCGAACTGGACCCTTCGAGCGCGCGCTGCACCTTCATCATGTCAAGCACGGGGATGCCTTCGGTGATGCACACGATGAGGGGCATTTCAGCGTCAATAGCTTCGAGGATCGAATCTGCGGCAAAGGGCGGCGGCACGTAGATGACGGAAGCATTCGCGTCGGTCACGTCCATCGCCTCGTGCACGGAGTTGAAGACAGGCAGATCAAGGTGGGTCATCCCGCCCTTGCCCGGAGTTACGCCACCAACCATCTTGGTGCCGTAGGCGATGGCCTGTTCGGTGTGAAATGTCCCTTGCGAGCCAGTGAGGCCCTGACAGATCACTTTGGTGTTTTCGTCAATCAATACGGCCATGTCTGGCGTCTCCTTGGGGTCATACCCTTGTTTGAGTAAACGAGCGCATGTGGCCCGTGAAAATGTCTGCGGTTGGGGCACAGATCGTGAAGTCTTGTGCCAACGGATTTCCGTTCAAGCGCCCGCCCATCATGATAGACCCTCTGCTTCGGGGGGCTGCGTCGAATACACGGGGCAGCGGCAGGAATTGCTGGAAACGCGAACATCGTCTCTTAGCCTTTGACAGCTGAAACTATCTTTTGGGCGCCGTCCTTGAGGTCGTCAGCCGCAATCACGTCAAGGCCAGAATTGTTGATGATATCTTTGCCCTGCTGCACATTCGTGCCCTCAAGCCGCACAACTAATGGCACTTTCAGGCCAACTTCTTTCACCGCAGCGACAACGCCATCTGCGATCACATCGCAGCGCATGATGCCACCAAAGATGTTGACCAAAATACCTTTGACCTGTGGATCTGAGGTGATGATCTTGAACGCCTCTGTCACCTTTTCCTTGGTTGCACCGCCACCCACATCAAGAAAATTAGCTGGCTCAGCACCGTAAAGCTTGATGATGTCCATCGTCGCCATGGCAAGGCCAGCACCGTTGACCATGCAGCCAATTTCGCCATCAAGCGCGATGTAGTTCAGATCGTATTTGGAAGCGGCGAGTTCTTTGGGGTCTTCTTCAGTTTCGTCGCGCAGCTCATTGATATCTGCATGGCGATACATGGCGTTGCCATCAAACGATACTTTGGCATCGAGTACTTTCAGATCACCACTGTCGGTCACAATCAACGGGTTGATTTCCAGCATCTCCATGTCTTTTTCAACAAACGCCTTATAGAGCAGGCCCATCAGGCCAACACATTGTTTGACTTGCTTTCCGGCCAGGCCCAACGAAAACGCGATGCGGCGTCCGTGGAACGCCTGATATCCAGTGGCTGGATCGACTGAGAAGCTTAGGATTTTTTCGGGTGTCGACGCTGCGACTTCTTCGATGTCCATGCCGCCTTCGGTGGAGCAGACAAAGCTAATCCGGCTCGTCTGACGATCAACAAGCAAGGCAAGGTAAAGCTCTGTTTCGATGCCTGACCCATCCTCAATATAGATGCGGTTCACTTGCTTGCCGATTGGACCCGTTTGATGGGTAACCAGTGTGCGCCCCAGCATCTTTTTGGCTTCTTCAGCAGCTTCCTCGACCGATTTCGTTAGGCGTACGCCGCCTTTGTCGCCGGCATCAATTTCTTTGAACGAACCTTTGCCCCGGCCGCCAGCGTGGATTTGTGCCTTGACCACCCACAATGGCCCGTCCAACGCGCCTGCGGCAGTCTTGGCGTCTTCTGCCCGAAGGACGACGCGCCCGTCAGAGACCGGAGCCCCGTAGCTGCGCAAAAGGGCTTTGGCTTGGTATTCATGGATGTTCATATCAGTTTGGTCCCGTATTCAACGTCAGGTTCGACCCTATTCGACGAATTTTTGAAGCTGCGTAAATGGCTAAGATGCCACTAGCACAGTTTTTCGGGATAATTTTTTATTTTGTGATCACGCGTTTTTAAAGTGTGATCACAAAATATGAACGCCGGTATTTGGGATTCGTATCGTTGAGGTCCAAGCCGCTGACGCAAATCGAGCCATGGTAATTGCTCGGGGCTGGATTGTTCACTCTTACAACCCCAAAACCCTGGTGATGATGCGTATGTATTTACTTGGACGAAAGATCGTGGCGCCGGATGTTCAGATGGGCAGCAGCTGTTCGACATAAAGTCGGCGCTGTGAGGTGGGCCAGATACAATCCTATCTGGCCCACCACTATTTTTCATTACGCCGGAAACAGTGATCAGCACTGATGGTTTAGTTCAGGTGAGACTATCGTCGATACCCTTGCAGGCGTTGACCAGTCCTTTGACGGCAGCGACCGAACTATCAAACATCGCTTGCTCGTCCTTGGTCATTTGGATGTCAATCACGCGCTCGACACCGGCCGCGCCGATCACGGTGGGGACGCCCACATACATACCCTTCAGACCCAACGCCCCGTCAACATATGCAGCGCAAGGCAAAACGCGCTTTTGATCCCGGAGGTAGGCCTCGGCCATTTCGATGGCCGATGTCGCAGGCGCATAAAATGCAGAGCCAGTTTTCAGAAGACCAACGATTTCTGCGCCACCGTCACGGGTGCGCTGAACGATTGCATCAAGCTTTTCCTGAGTGGTCCAGCCCATCTTGATTAGGTCGGGCAACGGAATGCCCGCAACGGTCGAATAACGTGTGAGCGGAACCATGGTATCACCGTGGCCACCAAGCACAAAAGCTGTGACGTCACGCATCGACACGTTGAATTCTTCCGCAAGAAAGTGGCGGAAACGGGCGCTGTCGAGAACACCAGCCATGCCGCAGACTTTTTCATGGGGCAGGCCGCTGAATTCACGCAGGGCCCAAACCATCGCGTCCAACGGGTTTGTAATGCAGATGACAAAGGCGTCTGGTGCGTGGTCGCGAATGCCTTCGCCTACCGACTTCATAACCTTTAAGTTGATACCCAGCAAGTCATCGCGGCTCATGCCCGGCTTGCGCGGCACACCGGCGGTGACGATGCAAACGTCTGCGCCCGCGATGTCGGCGTAGGACTGCGTGCCGCTCATCTTTGCATCAAAGCCCTCGGAAGGGCCTGATTCCGCGATGTCGAGGGCTTTGCCCTCGGGCGTGCCTTCTGCGATGTCAAAAAGCACAACGTCGCCAAGCTCTTTGAGGGCTGCAAGGTGGGCAAGCGTGCCACCGATTTGACCGGCGCCGATCAAGGCAATCTTGGGTCTGGCCATGGATGAAGTTCTCCGCACTAGGGTTTTGTTTGGCGCGGTGCGTAGCCCGAGATAGGCTTTGGCGCAAGGGTGCTGCACTGCAGCGCAGTTAAGTCTGAGCGCTGGCGAGCCGGTCAAAGGCAGTCTAAAGGGGTGGGAACGCGGTACTTTTAGGAATTTGGACCATGCTGGAGCTTTCGTTAGGTTTTTTTCTTGTGGCAGGCCCAGCAGTGATTTTTGCGGGCATTTCTAAAAGCGGTTTTGGTTCGGGGGCTGCGTTTGCGTCTGCGTCGATTCTGGCTTTGGTGGTTGAACCAGGCCTTGCCCTTGGTGTCATGCTGCCACTGTTGATGCTTGTAGATGCTGCAACGCTGCGGCCCTATTGGGGCAAGTGGAACCTTCGGGCGTCACTTTTGATGATCCTTGGTGGTGTGCCCGGCGTGGCCTTGGGGGCAGCACTTTTCGCGCGGGCGGATGCCGATTTTTTTCGGGTTTTGATCGGGGTGATTTCCGTGGCATTCGTGTTGTGGCAAGTGGCGGGCGCGCGGTGGACAAGAGTGATGTCGAGGGCGATGCCTGATTGGATGGGCGTTCTGCTGGGCACAGTTGCAGGCTTTACCAGTTTCGTGAGCCATGCAGGCGGTCCCCCTGCGGCGGTCTATATGCTGTCACTGAGGCCCGGCAAAACAGAATACCAAGCAAGCAGTGTTCTGATCTTTACCGCGATCAACATCGCAAAGTTCGTACCATACGCGTTCTTGGGAATGTTCACGCTGCAAACAGGCCTCGCCAACCTTGTGTTGGCACCATTTGCGCTCGTGGGTGCGTGGTTGGGAGTGAAAGCGCATCACCTTGTGCCAGAACGGGCATTCTTTCAATTGACCTATGTTCTTTTGATCATCACCGGCAGCAAATTGATTTGGGATGGGCTGACCTGAACAGCCTAAGAATGACGGCAGACATGTCCAAATGATTTGCATGCATACACGTGCCTACAGATCGTGAACAAGGCACATGTCAATGCGCCTTGCTCGCTTGAAACAGGCATCGGCCTCAGGCGTCTTTGCTCTGGGTGGACAGGGATTCGGCGAGCATTTCGAAGGCCTGGCCGCTGGCCATCAGGCAGGTGATGCCATTGGGTGCCGTCATGGTGATCGTCCAGCTGCCCGTTTCATCCGACGCAAATACTTCGATCACAGAGTTGTTTGCGCCCAAGCCAATGGACTGGCGGGTTTCGCCGTACCCCTCTGCCAGCCGTGTTACCACCAGATCACGCGGCGCACAGTTGCGGGCGTTTTGAGCATCCGCACCGGTGGCCATTAACGCGACTGTAGCCGCTAAACCCTGAGCAAACATTGCCAAAAATTTGATCATCTGCTTCATATTATTCGACCTTTCCCAACAAAAGCACCTCTGATCATCTGAGCCGCCGAGTTTTGCGGGCTTAGCGGGCAGCCCAGTTGCGTCGTTGCTCCTTGTCCTAGCTCTGAAACTTTTAGGTAGTCGTTCCGAAACAGCCCTTCAGAAGGTGCGTGATCAAAAGATCCTGCGGTCTGTCATTGAAATAATGGTTAATGCTTCGCGCGGCGTCCTTTGCAACCTGACGCTGCCAATTGGAATGTAAGAAATTTGCTGCATCGCGGCATTATTTCCCTTGAACTATCTGCAAAAAAATGCGCAATTCCACGCAACTTTATAACAATGCGGAATCTCTAATGGCTACTTGTCGACCTTTGCGTTCGGTTCTTTATATTCCCGGTTCAAAGCCACGCGCACTGGACAAAGCGCGGGGTTTACCGACGGACGCGATTATCTTTGACCTCGAAGATGCGGTCTCTGTCGATGAGAAAGAATCTGCGCGAAAGACATTGGCCGAAGCGGTGGCAGCTGGGGGCTATGGCGCAAGGATGCGGATAATCCGGATCAACGGATTGGATACGAAATGGGGCGCGGATGATGCGGCTGCAGCCGTTGAAATGGGGGGCGATGCGGTGCTTTTGCCCAAGGTCTCACACCCGTCAGACCTTGATAGGCTGGCTGCAATAACCGGAGATATGCCGCTCTGGGCCATGATGGAAACGCCGCTGGGTATGTTGAACGCTGCGCAAATCGCCGCTCATCCAAAGTTGCAAGGGATGGTCATGGGGACGAATGATCTGGCCAAGGAATTGCAAACCCGGTTTTGCGCTGACCGACTGCCGCTGCAAACCGGGCTTGGCCTGTGCCTTCTGGCGGCGAAAGCGTATGGACTGTCGATAGTCGACGGTGTTTACAATGCGTTCAAAGATGAGGAGGGGTTGGAGGTTGAATGCACGCAGGGGCGTGACATGGGGTTCGATGGCAAGACTTTGATACATCCGGCGCAATTGGCAGTGGCAAATGCTGCTTTTTCCCCTTCGGAAGCAGATCTTCATCTGGCCCGCCGCCAAATCGAAGCCTTTGATACAGTTGAGGCGAGCGGTCAGGGCGTGGCGGTTGTGGATGGACGGATCGTTGAAAATCTGCACATCGTGACCGCACGCGAAGTTTTGGCCAAGGCTGAAGCCATCGCAGCCATGCAAAAGGAATAAGTTATGTATTGGATCGTTTTGTTGGCAGGCGTTGGCCTGTGGTGGGCAGCACATGTGTTCAAACGGGTGGCGCCAGCGCGACGCGCCGCTATGGGAGACACGGGCAAAGGCATGATGGCTGCGGCCATCGGGCTTGGGATTGTGCTGATGGTCATAGGCTATCGGGGCACAGACTTTGTACCTGTCTGGAATCCTCCATCTTTTCTAATACACATCAACAACCTAGCGATGCTGATCGCTTTGTTTCTGCTCAGTCCGGCCCCGAAAAAAGGCAAGCTGGCATCCGGCATGCGCCACCCTATGCTGGTCGGATTTGGCGTTTGGGCGGGGGCGCATTTGCTTGTGAATGGCGATCTGGCGTCTTTTCTGATGTTTGGCGGCCTTTTGGTCTGGGCGGTCGCTTCGGCCCGGATGATCAATGCGGCTGAGCCGAACTGGGCACCAAACCCAGTAGGCACTTATGCCAAGGACGCGATGTTCGCGGTGGCTTCTGTCATCCTGTTGGTGATTGTTGGTTATATCCACAGCTGGCTCGGCGTCTGGCCATTCCCGGCATAATCTCATGAAGCTTTATCGTTTTTTATCGGAAGAGGACACGTCGGCCTTTTGTCATAAGGTTACGGATGCGTTGAACAAAGGGTGGGTGCTGCATGGCAGCCCAACCCAGACTTGGGATCACGACGCTGGTGTCATGCGCTGCGGGCAGGCCGTGACCAAAGACGTACCCGGCACTTACACGGCTGACATTAAATTAGGGGAGCAATAATGGCCAAGACCAATGCGGGCCGTTTCTTTGAAGACTACCGACCCGGTGATGTCATTGAACACGCAGTGCCGCGCACGATATCAGGGGGCGAGCGGGCGCTTTACCATATGCTATATCCGGCGCGGCATGCGCTGTATTCATCGGATGAATTTGCCCAGAAATGCGGGCTGACAGCGTCGCCGCTGGATGACTTGATCGCGTTTCACGTGATTTTTGGGAAAACCGTACCCGATGTGTCACTGAACGCGGTTGCTAATTTGGGTTATGCAGAAGGGCGCTGGTTGGCACCCGTATGGCCGGGCGATACGTTGCGGTCACGGTCAGAAGTGATCGGGGTCAAGGAAAACTCCAACGGTAAGTCTGGCGTCGTTTGGGTGCGTACAACGGGCTTGAATCAGGACGACAAGCCGGTGCTTGAATATGTTCGATGGGTCATGGTTCGCAAGGGCAACCCGGGCGCCCCAACCCCCGAAACAGTGATCCCCACGCTTGCCCCTGCTCTGTTGCCTGAGCAACTGGTGGTGCCTGCAGACCTGGACTTTACCAACTATGACTATGGCCTCGCTGGTGAGCCGCACAGTTGGGATGATTACGAAATTGGTGAACAAATTGACCATGTGGATGGCGTCACGGTTGAAGAGGCCGAACACATGATGGCCACTCGACTGTGGCAGAACACGGCCAAGGTGCATTTTGATACCTCGGCCCGGCCAGACGGGACGCGGCTGATCTATGGTGGGCATGTAATTTCGATGGCGCGCGCGTTGTCGTTCAATGGGTTGGCCAATGCGCAGATGATGGTTGGCCTGAATGGTGGTGCGCATGCCAATCCCTGTCTTGCTGGCGATACAATCCGGGCTTGGTCAGAAGTGCTGGACAAAGCGCCAACGAAGGCCCCGGGCGTGGCGGCAATTCGTCTGCGGTTGGTTGCGACAAAGGGCGGCGATGCGTTTGACCTTAGAGGTGATGATGCCAAGTACCGGCGCCATGTTTTACTAGATCTAGACTATTGGGCATTGATGCCATGCAAAACCCTTTGACTATCTATCAGTCAGAGGTGTTATGCATATAAAGACACATGACAGCGCGATCATTTTTTAACTGTGCTAAGGTAAATCAGCGCGGTTTCGCTTTGATGGGAGGTCACTCAGCCGATGACTCATTAAAAATGGAATCAGCGGCGCCAGAGACAAACCAATCGGCATCGCCAACGGAAAATATGTTTGTAGGCAGGTTTGTGAGGCAATAACTGAAATTTTGCGATCACAAAATTTTTCTCAGTGATCACAAGTGCAAATAATTTCCGTTATGTGCCAAAACACCGCGCTATTTGTTGCTTAGTGATGGGTGACTTGGGCACAAAATACGTTAGTGTCGGCAAGGAACAAAAAAGGGATGAAACATGGCTGACGTAAATAGGGGCAACCGACCGCTATCACCGCACCTGTCAATCTACCGACCGCAGCTTACTTCGATGACATCGATTCTCACGCGGATCACGGGCAATGCTTTGTTGATCTCTGCGCTGCTGATTGTTTGGTGGTTACTGGCGGCTTCAACCTCGGCTGAGTATTTTGCCTTAGCAGATAGTGTGCTGACCAGTATTTTTGGAAAGTTGGTCATGCTGCTGTCGCTTTGGGGGCTATGGTATCACACATTGGCTGGCCTCCGGCACCTGATCTGGGACAACGGCATTGGCCTTGGCATTCAGACTGCGGAAAAGCTTGGCTGGGCTGTGATTGTAGGCTCTTTTTTGCTGACAATACTCACCATTGCGATTGTGTAAGGAGAATACCATGCGTTACTTGACCGACCGCAAGCGCGCCGCCGGTATGGGCTCTGCCAAGACCGGTACAGCACATTTTTGGGCGATGAAGGTGAGCAGTGCAGCGCTTTTGGTTCTGGTCCCGATCTTTGTTTTCACCTTTGGCCCGATGCTGGGTGAACCACATTCAGAGGTTACGGCGTATTTTGCGCGTCCATTCCCAGCATTGGTGGCAGCGCTGACCGTCGTGGTGAGCTTCATGCACTTCAAAGACGGTGTGCAGGTGCTGATCGAGGACTATATTCATGGAACAATGCAAAAAGTGCTGATCGTCGCAATGATCTGCTTAAGCTATGCTGCCGCAGCGACAGGTGTGTTCGCCATCGCTCGGCTGGCGCTTTGACATAGGAGGCTGGATTATGGCTGCTTACGAGTATGAAACGCATGAATATGACGTGGTTGTGGTGGGCGCCGGTGGTGCCGGCCTGCGCGCAACCCTCGGCATGGCTGAACAGGGTCTGCGGACCGCGTGTGTGACCAAGGTTTTTCCGACCCGGTCGCATACCGTGGCGGCGCAGGGCGGCATCGCCGCAAGTCTCAGCAACATGGGGCCCGATAACTGGCAATGGCACATGTACGATACGGTCAAAGGATCGGATTGGTTGGGTGACACCGATGCGATGGAATATCTTGCGCGAGAGGCCCCCAAGGCGGTGTACGAGCTAGAACATTATGGCGTTCCGTTTTCGCGCACCGAAGAGGGTAAAATCTACCAAAGGCCTTTTGGCGGTCATACGACCCAGTTCGGTGAAGGCCCTCCGGTGCAGCGTACGTGCGCTGCCGCTGATCGGACCGGTCACGCGATCCTGCACACTCTTTACGGTCAATCGCTCAAGAACAATGCGGAATTCTATATTGAGTACTTCGCAATTGACCTGATCATGTCAGATGATGGCGTGTGTCAGGGTGTTTTGTGCTGGAAGCTTGATGACGGCACTATGCATCTTTTTTCGGCCAAGATGGTCGTGCTTGCAACCGGCGGCTATGGACGAGCCTATTTCTCGGCCACATCTGCGCACACGTGTACTGGCGACGGTGGTGGCATGACCGCACGCGCGGGTTTGCCTTTGCAGGATATGGAGTTCGTACAATTCCACCCTACGGGCATTTATGGCGCGGGTTGTTTGATCACCGAAGGCGCACGCGGAGAAGGCGGTTATCTGACCAACTCCGAAGGTGAGCGCTTTATGGAGCGCTATGCGCCAACCTACAAAGATCTGGCCAGCCGCGATGTGGTTTCACGCTGCATGACGATGGAAATCCGCGCTGGTCGGGGTGTTGGCGAGCAGGGCGATCACATTCACTTGCACCTGAACCACCTACCCAAGGAAACACTGGATTTGCGGTTGCCGGGCATTTCGGAAAGTGCACGTGTTTTTGCAGGCGTCGATCTAACCAAAGAACCGATTCCTGTGCTGCCTACGGTTCACTATAATATGGGCGGTATTCCGACGAATTACTGGGGCGAGGTTCTTGCCCCAACTAAAGACAAGCCCGATAATGTGTCACCCGGCCTTATGGCTGTCGGCGAAGCAGGCTGCGCAAGTGTGCACGGAGCCAACCGCCTTGGATCAAACTCGCTTATTGATCTTGTGGTATTTGGACGAGCCGCCGCGATCCGTGCTGGCGAGATTGTTGATCCCAAGACACCGGTGCCGACACCAAACCAACGTTCCGTTGAGGCTGCCTTTAGCCGTTTTGATGGCCTGCGCTATGCCAACGGCCATGTGCCCACGGCAGCGCTTCGTTTGGAAATGCAAAAAACGATGCAGGACGACGCAGCGGTCTTCCGCACCGATAAGACGATGGCACAGGGACAGGCCAAAATGGAAGGTATCGCAGGCAAACAAAGCGACCTTAAGGTAACGGATACATCTTTGGTGTGGAACTCGGACCTGATGGAAACGCTTGAATTGACCAACCTGATGCCAAATGCTGTCGCCACGATCACCGCAGCGGCTGCGCGTAAAGAAAGCCGGGGGGCGCATGCGCATGAGGATTATCCTGACCGCGATGACGAGAACTGGCGCAAGCATAGTCTGGTTTGGTTTCAGGGCAATCAGGCATCACTTGGATTCCGTGGGGTGCACCTGCAACCACTGACCAGCCACAATGATGGCGGCATTGATCTGAAAAAGATCGCGCCCAAGGCACGGGTGTATTGATCAGACATTGCTCCAGCCGAAAGATTGCTGAGTTATCCAAAGACAACATTTGTGCTGGCGACAGCCGTGCGCCGAGGCACAAAGAAATCCACAGTGCATAGCTGCGTGAAAGTAGGAGAAACGAAATGGTCCAACTGACGCTTCCTAAAAACTCCCGGATACAGACGGGCAAGACTTGGCCCAAACCAGAGGGTGCCACGAACCTGCGTAAGTTCAGCATCTACCGCTGGAACCCGGATGACGGAAAAAACCCGCAGGTCGACACGTATTGGGTTGATATGGACACCTGTGGCCCAATGATCCTCGACGCCCTGATCAAGATCAAAAACGAGATCGACCCGACGCTGACCTTCCGTCGGTCCTGTCGCGAAGGGATCTGTGGGTCGTGCGCTATGAACATTGATGGCATCAACACGCTAGCATGTATCTATGGCATGGAAGAGGTGAAGGGCGATGTAAAAATCTATCCGCTGCCACACATGCCAGTGGTCAAAGACTTGATACCTGATCTTACGCATTTTTATGCTCAGCATGCGTCGATCATGCCCTGGCTTGAGACAAAGACAAACCGACCTGCAAAGGAATGGCGGCAATCGGTCGAGGACCGTGAAAAGTTGGATGGTCTTTATGAATGCGTTATGTGTGCATGCTGTTCAACTTCATGCCCTAGCTACTGGTGGAATGGTGATCGATATCTTGGTCCTGCTGCCCTCTTGCACGCGTATCGTTGGATCATCGACAGTCGCGACGAGGCAACAGGTGAGCGGCTAGATGACCTTGAGGATCCGTTCAAGCTTTACCGGTGCCACACCATCATGAACTGCGCGAAGACGTGCCCCAAAGGTCTGAACCCGGCCGAGGCGATTGCCAATATCAAAAAGATGATGGTCGAACGAACCGTGTGATTTGGGGCGCAAAACCGGTCTGGTACCAAGTTTCTTTTGATGGCCCCTTGACCTTTCTGGCGAGGGGCTGTTCTTTTTTGCGGATTGTTGAAATAGGTTTACCATGAACATCCCCCATGATGCCGACGATCGCCGTAAGGTCCCTCCGGTGATCTGTTATCCGACCGATACGTTGCCAGAACCTGACATGGCGCGGTACATCGCGTTGCGCGCTGACCTGAAGGAGGTATCGCGAGTCATCGTTCCCGCACGTGACGCTGCATGCTTTACTGCGCCTGCCGGGCACGTGGTGCGCATCAGCTCGATCGAAGGGCCACAGGTGGGTGATTTAAACCTATGGAATGTGAACGACCTGTCTGAACGGTTTTATTCCGGGAAAACCCGTGCCCTACACGGCACCCACATCAGTACCGGAGACCGTATGTGGAGCAGCTTTCCATACCTACGTCCCATGGCAACTGTAATCCACGATACACTCGATTGGTACGGGATCGACGAGTTCGGTGGTTCAGTGCATGACGTGATCGGTACCCGCTGTGATCCCTACACCAACAATCTTTTGCAAGGTGGCCAATACCACAACTGTTGCCACTCAAACCTGACCCGTGCACTTGCGGATCACACAGGCATGACGCTGCGCGATGCCGAACCTTATGTGCATGATGTTTTGAATGTATTCATGTGTACCGGATTTACCCGAGACACCGGCCAATATTTTATGAAGGCTTCACCCGTGCGCCCCGGTGACTATATCGAACTTTTTGCCGAGATCGACCTGCTTGGTGCAATGAGCGCCTGCCCCGGAGGCGATTGTGGATCTGAACACTCGTCTGACACAGCACCGTGCCACCCGATGCTGGTGCAGGTACTGGAACCGGCACCCGGCGCTCTTGAGGGTTGGAATAGCCCAATGCCCAACGAGTATGATCAAACGCATGGCCGCTAGATGGGTCATCGCCACATTATTAGCCATTTGGGGCAACTGATCTTTGAGAGCACTTTGTTGCATTGATGCGTACAGCTTGCAAGTCAGCGTCAAACCAGCGCTCTTATGATTTGGTGAATGCGGCCTCTAGAGCGATCTCGACCATATCACCAAATGATCTTTCACGATCTTCGGAAGGCAAAGCCTCGCCAGTTTGCAGGTGGTCACTGACGGTTAAAACCGCTAGGGCCCGCCGACCATGGCGCGCGGCAAGGGTGTAGAGTTCGGCGGCTTCCATCTCTACTCCCAAAATGCCGTGCCGCACCATTTGTTCGTCCAGATCCGGACGTTCCGCGTAAAAAACATCCGAGGAGTAAATGCCTCCAACATGCGTTTTTGTTGCCTTTGCCTGTGCCGCATGCACGGCAGCCGCAAGAAGCCCATAGTCGGCACAAGGTGCAAAGTTCACCTCACGGAAAATCCCGGACGAAGGTGACGTAATCGTGGTAGCAGTCATAGCAATAATGACATCACGAATGCCCACATATGGCTGCATACCACCACATGATCCGATGCGGATCAGGGTTTGGGCACCGTATTCTGACATGAGCTCGTTGGCATAGATCGATAGCGACGGCATCCCCATGCCAGAACCCTGAATGGTTACAGGGTGCCCGTTCCAAGTTCCAGTGAAGCCAAGCATACCCCTGACCTCATTAACCAATCGGGCATCCCGCAAAAACGTCTCTGCCGCCCATTTGGCGCGATATGGGTCGCCCGGCATTAGCACGGTTTCAGCGATATCACCGGGTTTGGCACCAATGTGGACGGTCATCGAAGTCTCCGTTCAGAAATAAGTCGCATCACGATATCACAAAACAAGGTAGGTTTTTCTTGAGGTAGAAATATGATTACCTCGACCTCTTTAAGCATTGGTCGAGGCAATTATAGACTAACCCGCTGAACTTGGAACAATATTAAATTGCGAGGTCTTCTTCCGATTTCCCTGACGCAATTGCGGACTTGTACCAAAGTGGCTGGCGTCCCTTGCCGGTCCAAGTTTGGCTTGAGTCTTCGGGGTTGGCGAATTTTGGTTCCGCTGAGCTGCCTGTTCCGGATGCGCCACCTGTCGAACGTTTTGCGGTTAATTCGTCCAGCGAAAACCCATACTCTGCAGCTGCCTTTTTCGCTGCAGCCAAAGCATCTTTCTTTTCTTTAATGTGCAGCTTAGCTAATATTTTTTCAATATCGGATTTTAAGGAAACAAGCTCTTTGCGGGTCATTTCGTATATATTAATTGTCATTTTAGGGTCCCTTTTCAATAGTGTTGCAACTATTTGGAATTTTTTTGAGGAAATCAATAGATCAACTTGGAAAATATATCATGAGGTAGGCGCGATGGACGGATTACATGTAAAATTTAAACAGCAACATGATTGTATAAATGCCCTGTAGTTATTTGAATTCCATTGGCTAAGGTTTTTGTTACACAAAGAGTGTATTCTTTTAATGTAATGACAAGTCATCTCGTAAAGAAATATTATAGAAGGCCCAGCGCTAATGAGCGTTGAACCATATCGACGTAAAATAACCACAGAGCTACGTTTTTGTCGCGCAATTAGAGCAAAGACCTATTGCGCAGCGACGGCTTGTGGATCTGCCAGTGTTACGAACGTTAAATAACCACAGAGCTACGTTTTTGTCGCGCAATTAGAGCAAAGACCTATTGCGCAGCGACGGCTTGTGGATCTGCCAGTGTTACGATGTCCAACATTATTGTGTTAAGCTCAAAATCTTTGGGTGTGTATACGCGCGCCACGCCCATTTCTTGCATCTTTGCAGCGTCATTGTCTGGAATGATCCCACCGACAATAACTGGAATATGAGCGAGGCCTGCTGCTTGCATCCGGTGCATCAGATCTTCCACCAGTGGGAGGTGGCTGCCGCTTAAAATTGATAGGCCAACAACATGTGCTGCATCTGCAAGAGCGGCGGTAACGATTTCTTCTGGGGTGAGCCTGATTCCTTCATATGAGATGTCCATGCCACAATCGCGCGCACGGACGGCGATCTGTTCGGCCCCGTTTGAATGACCGTCAAGGCCAGGTTTGCCAACTAAGAACTTCAGTCGACGGCCCAGTTTGTCACTGACGGTGTCTACGGCATCGCGAAGTTTCTCGAGACCTTCGGATTTATTTGATTGCCCCATACTGACGCCCGTTGGCCCACGATATTCACCGTGAACAGCGCGCATTTGGGCCGCCCATTCGCCTGTAGTTACACCAACCTTGGCGGCCATGATCGAGGCAGGCATGATATTTTGACCAGCTTTAGCTGCGGCTCGCAAGTCTGCGAGGGCCGCTGCAATGGCAACCGCGTCTCGGTCGGTTCGCCATTGCGTCAATCGGTCGATCTGTTCTTGTTCAACCGCCGGGTCTACTACCATAATCCCACCGTCTCCGGTCATCAGTGGTGATGGCTCGCCTGCCTGATATTTATTGACACCATCGGTCGATCTGTTCTTGTTCAACCGCCGGGTCTACTACCATAATCCCACCGTCTCCGGTCATCAGTGGTGATGGCTCGCCTGCCTGATATTTATTGACACCCACAACGACAGTCTCACCGCGTTCAATTCGGCCAAGACGGTCAGCATTCGATCCGACCAATTGGGCCTTCATGTAATCAATGGCCGCAATCGCCCCGCCCATCGCATCCAGATTGTCCAATTCATGCCGTGCGCCCTCTTTCAAGGCCTCGACCTTTGCGTCCACGGCAGGGTTGCCATCAAATAGATCGTCGAATTCGAGCAAGTCTGTTTCAAATGCCATGATTTGCTGCATGCGCATCGACCATTGCTGATCCCAGGGGCGTGGTAACCCAAGGGCTTCATTCCAAGCGGGCAATTGAACGGCCCGGGCCCGTGCCTTTTTCGACAGCGTCACAGCCAGCATCTCGATCAGTATACGGTACACATTGTTTTCGGGCTGCTGCTCTGTCAAACCCAGTGAATTGACCTGAACGCCATAGCGAAACCGGCGATATTTCGGATCGGTCACGCCATAACGATCTTCGCAGATTTCATCCCAAAGATCGACAAAAGCGCGCATTTTGCACATCTCGGTGACGAAACGGATACCCGCATTCACAAAGAACGAAATTCG
>Ga0206126_10002215_pt1 | contig 21759 bp, 28 predicted proteins | sample Helgoland_Spring_5_FD_148621 | JGI IMG/M metagenome (GOLD analysis project Ga0206126, IMG submission 148621) | Pelagic subsurface seawater microbial communities from Kabeltonne, Helgoland, North Sea - Helgoland_Spring_Bloom_20160412_1 | ecosystem: Environmental > Aquatic > Marine > Epipelagic ...
TTTATTTATTTTATTTATTTTATTTATTTTATTTATTTTATTTATTTTATTTATTTTATTTATTTTATTTATTTTATTTATTTTATTTATTTTATTTATTTTATTTACATTTTTGAAAATGTTACATTTTTTGGCAGTTCTGAAACAATGCCTTTATATGTAGAACCACTATTAAAATGAACCGTTGTTAATTCCCAATTAGAACGCAACTTCAATTCTGATACTGATTTAAGATATTCTATTTTATCATCATAAAATACAATTTTAATATTTGCACCAGGCCAACGATTTTCAGCTTTAGCAAATTGACTTAGAATAAGTGCTTTTTTATTCATACTATACTTAATATCAATTGGTTTGTTATTTGCATCAAGTAACTTCTTTGGAGGATTATTCAAGACTGAAAGTGATTTATCAAAACTTGCTATTCCATCTGGAAGATCTCCGTCAGCATATAGAATTGGCCAAAAATCTAAACCAAGACTGTTACTAATTTTCCACATTTCACCATTTGGAACTGTAGTCATACCTTCAATTTCATTTCCTAAAAGTGAATAACCCATATAAGCTTTGAAATATGATTCATATGATCTATAAAAATCATTTCCATATTTACAATTAAATTCATCTATTTCATAATCTTGTCTATAACTTCCTGTAACACAAAATTTATCATAATCTTGATGCTGTTTACAAATACTAAATATATGTTTATCAAATAATTCACAAGTTTTTTTATTGTTTTCAACATATTTTTCTTTTCTTCCAGCCTTTTTCTCATAAAAATCATTAAATTTCATTCTAGAATTTGTTAATTTACTTTTGCAATTAGAACAACGATCATAATCCAAAGAGAATATTAATATTTTTTTACATACATTATTTAATACTTCATTCAATATTTTTTCAATTATAGGAAAACATTCTTCATTATTACCTTTCATTTCAACTGCAAAAATATTGTTACAATGTGCCATTTTTTTTTTACATATTTAAAATCAAACAAATTTTTTTTTCAATTTTTTATTTTAATAATTATTGTTAAAATAAAAAAAATATTTTTTTTTAAATAATTTAAAGTTTTCAAATTAAACTAGTTTAAATCCGCGAACACCCATTTCCATTAGTTTAACAATATCTTTTTCAAAATACTTATTTGGGTCATCTTCCACTGTAACCTTTCCTTGGAATTTAAAGGAAATTACCTGAATAAGAATGTATGCAGCAAACAAGTCATACATCGGATTGAAAGTTTTGATCACTTTTTCAATCTTGAATGATTCAAATCTACTCCACAATACTTTAATCTTTTCATCATCTAGAGTAATCTTATCACTACTAACCAATTGTTCCTCATTCTTCCAGATACCAGGAAACATAATTGACAACGCAATGTTCATTCGAAACAAATGACTTTCTGTCAAATGATTATTCGCTTGAATTTTATCAAGATATTTCTTCGTAAGTTTGTATGTTTTCTTATGTTGATTTTTGTCAAGAATAATTTTACTGAATTCAGGAACAATGTTCTCTCCAATTTCATATTCAAATGTTGAATTATACAACTTTTGAACTGAATAATAATTTGCACCCCTACCACACAAAGGATTAATCAAACCTTCAGCATAAATATGAGCAACTGGATGATTCTCTGACATTCTTCCCAACCCAAGTTTGAACGAAGTCCAGCGCATATTTTCTTTAAACAAAGAAGGCAGAAGATTATAAATATCCATGAAGGGACGCTTTGTTGCCATCAAATCAGATGAAATATTAACTAGAATATTTTGGTTTTGGAATTTTTTAAGGAGCTCGTGAGAACCTTTCAAATTAAAGGAAGGAACATCTCCTTCTCTAGTATTAAAGATTCCACCAAAGACATATTGACTTTTTACAGTCAAATTATGTCCAGAGTAAAACTCGCCATTATCCATCTTTGCCATTGGCGAAATTTGAAGAACAAAGTCACAAACTACATCATTTAGTTTCACAAACTCTTCAAACAAAATGTAATTCATTTTTGGAACTTTATCCCAAATAGGCATAATCCTTTTCCATTCATTGAATCCATTTTGCGATGAACCCTTTGAACACGGCATAAACACAATTGTTACATTTACACCAAACTTACTAATGAAATACACTGCCAACTTGTCATCAAACTCCTCGTCCATGTCTGTGAAAACAATAACGTGAGCGAAAGTCTTTTGGGAAGCCATAATTGAAAAGTTTATTATCAGTTAAGTGTGATTTATATTTAGGGGTTTTTAGTCTTAGAGTATGATGATATTTTTTTTTCAATTTTTTTTATTAATTCATCAAGGGATTTGTTGGTGGAAGTAAAAGAGAAAAAAAAATTCATATAATGATTATTTTTATAATTTTTTTAGTATTAATATTTCGGGGCGAAAGTGTGTTGAATTTACAACAATCTTTTGCGCTTTTTGTTTTTCAAAAATTGTTCATGAACCATTATTGTTATTTTATTTCCCTCTCTTGCGTTTTATATAGTAATAACAGTTTAAACATTTATTATTATTTGTAACATTTTCACAATATAAACATCTACTATAATTCCAAATCATCATTGGTCTCATTCTCGGGCGGAGCTTTGTAGTTTATGTTTGGCCGTTCATACTTTTCTTTTTGGAAAAGTTTTTTTACTTCAAGGTAAAGTCGTTGCGATTGACTTCTGGTACTTTTATAATGAGCGTTTTCTTTCAAATTTTCTAGAATAAGAAGAAGACTTTTAAAACTAGGCATATTATCAAATTCTTTCTTTCGTTCAATTGCATCGTCAATTTTAGCATTATTTTCGCGAAGTTGTTTTATCAAAACTCGTCTTTTAAATTTGTAATATTCAATATTATTTTGATATTTAGATTTCAAGAAATCTCGTTTGGTTTTACACTTTACAATTTTGCAATTACAAAATTGCTGACCGCTATCATTGAGTTGCAATTGAACAATTTCATCCGGCCAAGTAATTTTATGACATTTATCACAACGAGGATTAAACCAAAAATTACTTGAAGGATCCGTGATTCTTTTCATTTCTCTTACCCTTTTCAAAACTATTTTAAATTTATAATTAATTATTTTTCCTTTGAACTTTTTAATCTTTTGATTTTGAATTGCAAATTCTTTCCAGAAGTTTTTTCCAAATGACGATTTGGGATTATTCAAAATGTTAATATAAAATTTGGACAAGGCAGTAAAATTAATTACTGTGTCCAATTTCAAAAAAGATGCAATGTTTGAAATGTTGTCTTTGAATGCATAATAGCGATTTGAATCTTGGATTGTTTCAAAAATTGGATTCATTTTTATTTGTTTTTATTGGATTTGATTTGTTGTCTTTATTATGTGGGAAGGAGGGGGTTTTATATTTTCAATTTTTTATTTTTTAATTGGAGGGTGGGTGTGAATGGAGAAAAAAAAGTATTTATTTTTAACAGTTAAAGCATTTTTTGGATTGGGTATTGACAAAGATTTATCCATAAAACATTCTCATTTCACCATAACTAAGTGTGTCACCTGTTTTAGGATTCTTAAACGTGTTTTGAACTAATATGTTTTCATCTTGTTTGTGGGTTGTGTAATGGGGGAGGGTGTTTTTAACGAACTTTGTTTTGTGAAATAGTGGATTTTTTTTTGTTTGACAAATGGTTATTGTAATTTTTAACAATAACTTTCTCTGCCCACCATCTAGAAAATTGTTTCTTAGTCATACATTCATTCATTTTATTGTCACAATGAAGTCCTTCTTTCCATACACGTTTTTGCGCTTTCACATCATTGGGCAAATATCCCTTGCTTGTGTAAATTAGTGACTTTGTAGGAGCATTACCTGGAACGTGAATGAAAAGATCACCAATCTGGGGCCTGCAGTCATCCATTTTTTTATGTTTTTCTCTTTATTGGTTTTAATAAAATAATTTAAGGTCTTTTGTTTTATCTTTGGGAGGAGGATTTAATATTTTTCAATTTTTTTTTATTAAATCATTCATCTTTTTTTAATGAATATTAAAATAAAAAACAATTTAATCATATATATAATGAACAATTATACATATGTTTTCAATCCCAAAGATTGTGATAAAGTATATTTTAAAGAATGAAACCAAAAACAATAAAAAGGTTAAATATAAAATAGTGGAGGACCAGAATGCATCGAATTTTCCAGCAACACAGGAAATAGATAGAATACAACGAGAAGAAAAAATAAAATTAGCAACAACATAAGCTAAAATATTAGAAGATGATTAAGTTTTTTGCTTTTTACTAATAAAAATAGATTATATAATCGAATTATATAATTCGACTATGTAATTCGACTATGTAATTACTATGATTTTATTATTTTGCGTTTGTTTTTTATTACTTTGCTTTATTTTTTTACATTTTCATAAGTGTAATAATCATTTCTTCCCGAGTCATTTTACTTCTTTCTTTCACATTATTCAATTTAAGAAGAGTGTATAATTTTTGTGTGCTTGTTGTTAGATTACTCCCAATTGGTAAGATAAAAGGACAATTTACCTGTTGCCAAGAACCTTTTATAATGCGTCCGCCACCAATTGGAAATTGCAATTCTTTCCAATATTTATTACAAAGCTTATGTTTATTTAATTCATATTTCATAACAATTGTTTTTTTATGTACATTTGGTTTTTGATAAAATTTAATCATCCCAATGAAATCATCTGAACCCCTGGATTTAATTAATTTAAGACAATGTGTAAATTTATGAAATTTAAATTTGAAGATATATTTATGAATCTTAACAATCTCTTTATCTATTTTATACCAACACATACCATAAACACCAATTATACCATAATTCAGCCTACCAAGTTTGATTTTTTCTATGAGTGAATCTTCTGTTATTTTTTGAGCATTAGAACGAATTTTAATGTTTTTAAATGTCTTTATTATGTATTTCAAATCTTTCATATATGGTTGTTTTTTAAAACAAAATTTATTACCTGTAAGATACCAATCTATGAGAATTTTTGGATGTCCAATGCAGGTATTTCTAGGTCTTGGACTAGCCAAAAATAACTTGAAATGAGGGGCCATATTCATCAACACTCGTCGCTGTGCATTCGACTTGTAGAATTGAGAATTAGACATACTTATTGTATTCGTGTGTGTGTGTGTATTTGTATGTCTATATTTTTTTTTCAATTTTTTCTGAATGATTTGATTCTTTGTAATAGAGAGAAAAAATATTCAATGGTTTAATAATTCGCACTTTATGAATATCCTTAAGTATATCTTTTAATTTTCTATATCTTTTATTTTTTGTTAAATTTGATTGTATAAGTACCTTGATGTTTTTTAAATCCACCAATTGAGACCCATTCATCATATGTCATTTTGAGCAAGGGATCTGTCAATAATAACACCTTTCTATCTGTTTGTCCATAAGATATCTTCATCTGAGTCATCATCGTCTGAGTCATCGTCGTCCGAGTTATCATTATATTTTGATTCACTTATATCTTGTTTGGGAATAATTACGAAAGGAAATTCTTTATTTATAAATGTTAGTATTTCTTCTTTATAAATTCCTTCGTGACTATTAATCAATGTTTTTATATCTTGAATTATTTTTAAAAATACAAATGGATCTACTCCCTTTTTTTGCCATTCTTGGATTTTATCTAAATTTTTGACAAGATCGGACATAAAATTTTTATGTGTTTGGCGCGAGTTTATGTTTTAGTTCTTAAAATTAAGCTGGATTTAATTCTTTGTAATAGAGAGAAAAATTAAACATTTTTGCGTCTTGATTTATTGAATAAGCATTTTTCACAAAGAATAATATTATTATATTTACCAGTCCAATTTATTTTTACATTATGATGTGAATTTTTATGTTTGTTAATATATGAACAGTTTTTACATTTTACACTCTGTGATTTAATATTTTTTTTTGGATTTGTTAATATGGTTTCAACATCATATATATTATTTTTAAAACAACGAAAGCAAAATACTCTTCCACCTAATTCGCCGTGATGAAATACTTCTAATATTGGTGCAGCACCATACTCTTTAAAACAATCTTCACATTGTATATTTTTTTTTGTATTATAATTACCCATTATAGTGTAGGTGAATATAATATTTAAGGATACTGTATAATCTAGGATTTTTAGTCATATTGACTATAGTATATACAATGATACTGTATAATCTAGGATTTTTAGTCATATTGACTATAGTATATACAATGATACTGTATAATCTAGCTTTATAGGTAACTCAGAAACCGGTAAAATAACAGGAAATGGGTTATATAACAGGAAACGAGTAATTAGAGAAAAAAAGATTCACTCGTCTAGTTCTCTCTTTTATTTTTTCTAATGCATCACATCTTAATCCACTTCAATTGGAAGACCTTTCCTATTAATGTGCTGTCCAATCGCATTGTAGCGCTTCATTATGATAGGGTTTTGGAGTGTAGCATCACATACCATTTTTGCCAAAATTAGCGCCAATTCGCTGGCCTTTACTGCAGCTTCCGCTGCGTCTTGTGCCTTGTTCTTTGCACGAATTTGCGACTTCGGTAGAATCTTTCCACGAAAAAGCTGAACACGGCAGTTGCCAACAGGAAAGTATCGACCACTTTTGACAGAGTTAAATACATTCGCATTCATACTCTTAAAGTGAACCACAGCGCAGTAATAATATCCATACTCTTTTGGGATTTTTACATAATCAATGCGTTTTATCTTTCCAACAGACATCTTCAATTCCTTAATAGGGAGTTTGTTGTTATCTCCAATAACAATCCACGCTTTACCCTTCTTTAGGTTATCAATCGCTTGTCGCATCCAAGGATACTCATGCGAAAAATGACAACGATCGCCATAAGGACAAAATCCACCAGAAAGATTCCTGCACAAATTCTGAGGAACTGATACAGGTTGACAAATTGGCCCACATTCTTCTTCGCCCCAAGTTTCTTTCAATTGAATCTTAGGAAGAGGAAGGGTAGTAGTGCTAGTAAACGAAGCCATTTTTGGATTGTTTTTTCTTTTTGACTCGTAGTTATATAAGTCAGTGTTGTTTACATATTCAAGTAATTTTTTTTTTTCAATTTTCTAAATAAATATTCAATATTAATTAGAGAAAAAAAAAGGATTTTTTTTACTAACAGGCGGTTTAGTTAGATTTTTTCAACTCTTAAAGAGTTGGTTTTTTAGATGTTTACTCATCATCGGAATCACTGTCCGATTCATCATCATCATCTTCCTCATCAGATGAGAAGACCATCTTTGCTTGGTTCTTTTCATCCCACCTCTTCTTGCGACGCTTGGCCAAATCCTCCTCAGAAAGAGGCGGAATATTCGAGGGTAGTGCGTCATACCTCCATTCAGTAAGAGGATCACCCCTATCGTAATCCCAATTCCTTGGAACACGAAGAGCTTTCTTCAAACTAATCTTGCCCTTCTTTTTGATACGCTTCAACGCCTTCGTATCAAAATCACCTTCAAAAAGAACAAATGCTGAAATGTATCCTCTCTGACCCACTTCTCCTCCTCCACGCACTGTTCGGAATGTTACTTGCTTCACATCTCCAAAAGGACGCCAAATCGCTTTAATCTCGTTTACCGCCCAAGAACGACCCTTTGGGTTGTTAATGTTAAAGCAAGGTGCCAAGCGAGGCATAAAGAGGAACACTTTTCCTTCCTCCAAATTTTTCAACTGCTCTTTCGAAAGCCGAGGAGACGAAGAAGAACGAGAAGCCATAATCAAATGCTAAGGTTGTTTTAGACTTAGATAACTAATTAAAGTATATAGTAAGTCTTTGTGCTTCTAAACATTGGGCAAATTTTTTTTTCAATTTTTTCTAAATAAATAAATCTACATACATAGAGAGAAAAATATAAGATTACAGCACTTAATCTCTATATTTTTCTCTCTATTATTAATTAGAGAATTGCCGCTGTTACTGTGAAAGAAGTCAAACAAGCAATAATAGTAAACAATGTTACGGGCATTACTTGATATATTTCTTTCATTGTATTGATTTTTCTCTTACGACTGCGAACAACCCTTTGAATCTTTTTTGCTGCATTCTTTCTCCGAGTGATTTTAATCAGAAGGAACTTTTTAAAGTTTTCCGACTCTGATTCTTCACTATCACTACCATCAGTATCCGAATCATCCGAATCATCCGAATCATCCGATTCCGAATCATCTGGTTCCGAATCATCCAAATCGGAATCTTCTTCTTCATTTTCAACATCTTCATCTGAATCTGAACTTCTTTCAAAAAAAGGATACGCATCAATCTTAGTCAGATAGTTGATGTATTCATCAAATTTTTTCTTGGAAACTTCAGAAGCTTTTGATAATACTTCCACTTTCTTCATTTGATACCGCTTCTTGGCTTGCCGTTTGCGAACCAAATTTTGAATCAAAGCAGCAGCTGTATTTTGAATCAATTCGCCCTTAAGACGCATCTCGAGTTCTATGAGATATTTCAAACTACAATGCTTAATCTTAATATCAACCGTGTCTTCCGCATTTATCGAATGCGGAAAATTTGCGCGAGTTGAAGTATCAAAAGTTCCGTAATTGGTTGACATCATTTTTAAAAATAAATTTGTTGCAACTAAATTAATTTAGTCTAGGTAATTATAGATACTTGGTTCTTATTTATTTTTCAATTTTTATACTTTCTAATTCACTTAAAATAGAGAGAAAAAAAGAATTTGGTCCATAATTCTTTAATTTTCCCCCCTTTTAACCATAAAGGCTTAAGCCGATTCATCTCCGCTATCCGAATCGGAATCAGAATCACTTCCGTCATCCGAACCAGAATCAGAATCAGAATCTGAATCTATAATTACTTCAGGCTCAATCCATTTTCCGTGAATCTCGTCCCAAATCTTTTTCAAATCCGAGTTCAGTTCCGATTTCGGAGCACGCCCCCTTGGCTTTTTATACGTTCCGTCATCCTTTTTCTCAGGAGCCTTCTTCTTCTTCTTGACAGGAGACTTCTTCTTGACAGGAGACTTCTTCTTGGCAGGAGACTTCTTTGAAAATTTCTTTGTAGATGCTTTCGATTCCTTTTCAGCTGCTTTCGCAGATGCTTTAGCTTCCTTTTCAGCCGCTTTCGCTTCCTTCTTCATTTGCTTATCCTTTGCTTTCTCCTCTTTCAGGGTTTGTTTCAATTCTTTTAGCTCTGCGCGCAAAGATTTCAAACCCTCACTCATAAACTGAATACTCATCGTTTTTGCTTCTACTGCCACTTGAGCAGCGTGAAGCATCGGCGATTCTTTGTAAATGACAGACATTTTGAATGTAAAGTTCTCTTTGTTTGGCTCAATGTAAGCTGTTGTACTTTCGGAGTAGTGTAACTTTTTTTTTTTCAATTTTTTAAAATAAAATAACATCGTTAATAGAGAGAAAAAAAGTAAGATACTTGACACTTATCTATCCCTTTTTCTTGATTGTTGAAGGTGATTCAAACCTCCGGACGGGCCCTCATCACCTTGCCTCGCAAGTCCGATACAAATTTCCTTGCGTCGGCCTGGTTCTTTCCAGTCTGACGACGCCTATTCTTCTTTTGGTTGGAAGAAATGGATTTGAACCAATAATTCACCGGTTCAAGTGCCGGAAGAGTAATCCGGTGTTTGATTTCCGGAAGCCCTATCACATTCATACCGCCTTTCCTCAACTTCCGCAACCTAGCTTGTTTTTTCCCAGTTTGAAGACGAGAGTAACCAAAATTAGGACGATCAGTGTTGAAGTTGTAAATTTCAGACATTTCGAATTCTAAAGTGTTTTTAACTAATTAAATTATATAAAGTTGTTGGTGCTTATATACCAACCATCCCCTGTTTTTTTCAATTTTTCTAAATAATATAAATCAAATAAAAAGAGAAAAAAAGATAATTACGACTCTTAATCTCTCTTTTTTTCTCTCTATCCTTAGTCCGAATCCGATTCCCAGCAGTCCGTCTTGAACTTATCTTTCGCTTCTGAAAACAATGACTTCTTCACCTCTTCCTCCAAGTTCTTCTTATCTTCATTCTTCACCTTCTTCGGCTTGTTCTTTGGCTTTCCCTTTGACCAGGCACCCTTCGGCTTTTTGAACACCGCGGGTTTTGGAATACCCTTGATACCCTCAAAAATATCGGGTTTTGGAACCAACACATCAAAGATATTTTGGTTCTTTACAAACTTCTTTGTAGTTCCCTTCATTGTATTCTTCTTTGCGCGAGGACAAATCCATCCGTCTTCCACATTTCCTGTGTTACGGATTTCTTTGGATTGACGACGGTATTCTGCCTTCCGAATACGAGAACTCTTTGCTTTCTCACAATTCTTCACGTGATGCCGACCCTGTGGACCATCATCGCTTTTGCAATAGACGCACGGCTGCGGAAGCTTTTCATTGCGACGACGATGAGTGCTATGGTATTGAGAACGACGATAAGCCATTATCAAACGCTAAAGTTGTTTTTGACTTGGATAACTAATGAAAGTATATAAAGTCGTTGGTGCTTCTAAACCACTCGCAACTTTTAAATTTCAATTTTTTTGAAAATAAATTCATCTAAATTAGAGAGAAAAAAAGTTCCCACTCCTCTTGTTCTCTCTTTTTCTTTTACACTGTATTATCTAGTTTTTTGGCACTAACACAGAAACCGCCCACATAATAAGATACCGCCCATATAACTATTTCTTTGGATAGAATTCTTTCGATTTTGCATTCAGCTTGGTTGATTTTAACAAAACATCTAACAAAGCTTCAATCATTTCCTTTATAAATGAATAACATTCATCCAATATATCTTTTGAAAACTTCATCCCAGACATTTGTTTCTCCAACATTTTCAACATCTCTTTCCACATAATCCGCATTCTGCAAATACGCCAAACACCTGAAATTTTCTCATCCAAAGTAGGCCAACTTACCCTTGGATGAGAAACAAACTCTTTAAGTTCAGAGAGATGCTTCATCCCTTGTTTCGTTAAGTAAATCATCGTATTCTATATCAAAATGAGAATACAGATTGTGTGTGTCAATTTCTACTCCATAATTTAATCTTCAATTTTTCTCTAATCAATTCAGTTAGAGAGAAAAAAAGTAAGACACTGTAACTCATCTTTCCTTTTTTTCTTGTCCTGTATACTTAATCAACACATACAATACAGGTCTCCAGGTATTCGCGATATAAAAATCGCGAATACTGACGACAATTACACGCGCAATTGTCTATCTCTACGCGCCACTCTTCATCGCTTCTTGTAGTGTTCGGGAAATGAACAATTTCTTCTTTGTCCAAGTCTTCCGGTTTGATTCTCTTGCTCATGTGCCGAGGACAGCATTCACAGGTGTTCAATACACGTATTTGCCCCTTGTAAGAAGACTGTGTCAGCGGACCAATCAGTGATGTTAATTGATCCACATCACGCTTGGTCATTTCTTCCTTTGTCTCAGCATTTTCAGCATTCACTTGTTCAAGCCGCCTCTTCAGAATAATGTTCTTTTTCACCAGAACATCTACAAGAATTCGCAAAGCAATATTGGTAGCCATTTTCGTCGACTAAATGTCTTTGTGTTTTGAGACTCTTTGGTTCTCTATGACTAAGTTCAGTTAGTCGCTGTAATTCTACTCCACTAGCAAAAAAGAAAAATCAATTTTTTGGAATGAAATGTCCAGACAGAAATTAGAGAAAAAAAGTAAGATACCGTCACTTTATCTATCCTTTTTTTTTTATTGGACATCCACAATTAGAACATCAACAGACGCAGTGTAATGAAGTTTGAAGCACTCAAAGCGACTTTCGCAGCTTCACTTGCTGCCTTTTTCTCCAGTGCTTTCTCGCCCAATTCCTCTTTCAGGCAAAGATTCAGCGCTGTCAATTGAGTGCGAACATCGCCCATTTCACTCTGCACCATCCTAGCAATAGCTGCCGAAAATTTGCGCTTCTCTTCGTTGCGCTCTTTCTTTTCTTCTTCCAATGTGACCTTCATTTCGCCCAATTCAGTCATTGTATCGTCAAGGTAGCATGAGGTGATATTGAGCGTTTCCTTGGTCGTTTCCAGGTCCGCCTTCACGCACTCCAACTGATTGAAGAGCACCCGGCAGTTGCAGTTTGCGCACTTCAACTTGCAACGACCGAGTGCGTCGTAAGCAGTGTTGTCATCGGTGAGCACAGCAAGTGCGAATTCAGCAATGGCAGGGCGGTAACAACAGTTCGAAGGCACCGACCATTCAAAAGGTTGGTCGACATCTTTCTCAAGCTCGCGCGTCGCTGCTACTCTTGCGTGGCGCAAGGTTGAGCAAGGGAACATAGGATCCGGTGACGATTTCGCCAGGAACTCCTCGGCCATCTCTTTGGTCCACACGGCAGACATATTTAGAATGTTTGGTGAGTTTTGGTTTGCTTGTAGGCGTTTTTGTATCTGATAAAGAGGTGGGTTGGTAGAAAGTTCAATTTTACCGGAAGTGAATATAGTGAATGATATGGTAAAATTTGAATATATAGACAGAAATGGGAGAGAAAAAAAAGGGGGGTTGTGGTTTCCCACTTTTTTTTGCTTTGTTGTGTGTGCTCACATTGGTCTATTGCTTAGACAGCCCAGGTGACGGTGGGTTGCTTCTTGAAGGCCTTGGTCCAGGAGTCGTCGTCCTTGATGCTCTTGTAGAATGCCTCGGCGTCCTTCTTGAGGGCCTTGATTGCTTTCTTCTTGAGCTTCTTGAGTTCCTTGTCGGACTTGAGGGCTTTCTTAGAGAAGCGCGCCTTGATGACCTTGTCGCAGAACTTGGTCAACTCCTCCTGGGTGGGAGGGGGTGGCTTAGAATCCTCCTCCTCCTCCTCATCGGAAGAGTTTTCCTCATCCTCAGAGCTTTCCTCATCGGGCTGGTCCTCATCGGGCTGGTCCTCATCGGGTGTGGCGAATCCCTCATCGTCAGACTCCTCTGTGGCTTTTGCCTTAGCCTCTTTGGGCAGGGGAGGGACGAAGTCAATGCCGTAGAAGGTGCAATCCTCCTTGGTCATCGCGGGCAAGTCATCGTGATGCCCGTTGTAGCGCCACTCTCCCTCGAGCTTGTTGCTCTTGGGGAAGCGGGCCTGGGGGCCTTCGAGGTCATCGCGTTTGACGATTTCCGCCCACCAGAGCTTGCGCTTGGCGAGGAGGTCCTCGTCGTCGATGTCGTGGGGAGGGTAGCAAAAGTATTTCTCCTCATTTGTCTTCTTCTTGCCGATGGCGAGAGGGTCCTTGGAGGAGACGATTTCGCCTCCGTAGGCAACAGATGGGACGGCTCCCCTGGGTTGGGGGCCTTTCAACTTCTTGAGCTCCTTGTCACGAGACTTCTTCTTTGTGGAAGTCTTGCGACCACCGCTCGAAGAAGCCTTCTTCTCAGCAGCCTTAACGGCCTTGTAAACGTCCGTGTCGTGCTTGGCCGCTTCCGTCCACGGCTTCATCACGGCTTTGCCGCGAGGTTCCATAGGGACGGAATAGAACAGCTGAACGTGCTTCTTCGCCTTCTTGTTCCATTCCTCGCGGTCATTAATACCGGAGAAGAGGTTGAAGAAGTCGTCAGAGGAGACATACTTGACCAAAAGGTCGTTCTGCATCTGCTGAAAGGAATACGTCATGTTCATGGTCATTTTGAGAGAATGAATGTGGGTATGGGTTGCAAAAGTGAGCTGGTGAGCTTTGGTTTGCTGGTGAGTATATTGTATATTCGGGTACTTCTAATCTAATAGTTAAAAAAAAAAATTCAATTTATTTAGATGAGAAATGAATGAAAATTATAATAATGGGAGGAAAAAAAATCAATTTATTTACCCTATATGCCGCTTATCTCTATAATAGGAAAAAAAATCAATTTATTTACCCTTAGGCCGTTTCTGAGTTAAAGGAAAAAAAATCAATTTATTTACCCTATATGCCACTTATCTTTATAATAGGAAAAAAAATCAATTTATTTACCCTTAGGCCGTTTCTGAGTTAAAGGGAAAAAAGTTCAATTTATTACCCTATATGCCGCTTATCTCTATAATAGGAAAAAAAATCAATTTATTTACCCTTAGGCCGTTTCTGAGTTAAAGGGAAAAAAGTTCAATTTATTGTATTTAGAATAGGTTCAATTCATATATGGAAATATAATCAATTTATTTAGGGTATATGCTGTTTCTCTCTATAACTGGAGAATAATTCAATTTAATTATGTAATAAATTGAACATTTATTGCGACTATTAGATTAGAAGTACAGCGACTAACTGAACTTAGTCAGAGAACATCAAATTCTCAACACACACATTTCGCCCTTGAAATGGCTTCCCGGAAGCAGATTCGCAAGGAGGAAAAATACCTTCAAGTGAAAAATTTTGTACGCGCGGCCATTCAGGTGGAGGGTTGCAACAAGGCGATGCTGAATTGCGCGTACAACGACTTGAAAAAGGAGCTCAAGAAAGAAACATCTGCGGTGGCGGCGGAGGTTGCTTTGAAGGCCGTTTATGCGGCGACGGTTGCGTCCCTTCACGCGAAGAAGGCGATTGTGCGCCATTCCACCCTCTGGAATGATGCGCCCGAATGGACCCCAGACAAGCGGTGGACCTCGTCCACCTTCGCCCGGGCCGATTAAGGAAGTAGAGAGAAAAAAGAGTGATTAAGAGCCGTAATCATCTTTTTTCTCTCTATTTGATGAGTGATTTTTTCTCAATAAATTGAACATTTTTTTCGGCTATTGGAATAGAAATACAACAACTAAGTTCACAGAGCATCCCACTGTTTCCAAACCCATTTCCAAGTTCCAAACTATGGCTGATGCTATGCTGAAGGCTGCCCAGGCTGCGTACGATGGAAACGACCAATACATTGCGATGCTCGCGGAGCAGATCAAAGCTGCCAAGGAGAGGAAGAAGATTTTGAAGGAGGCTGTGAAGCGCGAGAAGGCTCACTACAATGAGTATCAGAAGACTCAGAAAGCGTCGGCGGTTTCCTCCGTTGCTGGTGGCGGTGCTGCTGCTGCAGCTGCTTCTACCGTGCGCGTGTACAAGGACACCTACCAGAACCGCAAACTGGGTCGCGTAGGAGACGAGATTCCGTCGCGGAAACTAATGAGACCCAAGTTGATGCGATATGATGGTTTGGGGAAGCTAATCAAGTAGGTCATGATTGAAAGGCGAGAAAAAATGTGGAGCTTGGACCGCACCCCTTTTTTCTCTCTCTCATTTACCACCCCCTTTTTCTCTTTATATACAGAAACGAATTAGAAAATAGAAAATTGAAAATAAAAAATTCGCTAAGGATATAAGTACAAAATCTTGATTGATTCTTCTTGTAAACAGACAGTCACTCTCAACATAACAATGCAAAAACACGGACTTTGCCCCTATTCTCAGAAGCGCAACTTCGGAAAGGGTCGAAAGAACAAACCCACACTTCTTACAAAGAAGTGTCTGGGAAGTTTCTGGATGGAAGACGAAACAACGGTTCACGCTCGGAACTACCGAACACGGAATCAGGCATCTCTTTACGGTATGACGGCACCTTCGAGGAAGCGTGTCAAAGGTAATCGGCGCCGTTTCCGGAGGAACACACGCACGACCGCAAAAAAAGTGTATGGCGAACTCAAACAAGAGAAACAGGCAAAAATTCATCAGGTCGATAAGATGAAAAAACTCCACGCAAATCAGACACGTCAGATGCAGAAACGATTCATTCGCGACATCCAACTACTCTGGACTCACCAGGCCGAAAAATTGCTTTCACTCGAGAACACAATCTAACTATGTCAACAAACACACAAAAACAAAAAAAAGTGGGAAACCACAACCCCCTTTTTTCTCTCCCATTTCTGTCTACATATTCAATTTATACCATATCATTCACCACATTCACTTCCGGTAAAATTGATTTTTTGCGACTATTGGAATAGAAATACAACCACTAATTGAACTTAGTCATAGATAACCAAATACAATGTCGAAGCATGGTTTCTGCCCGTCTTCCAAGAAGCGCCAATATGGCAAGGGCAGGCGTGTGAAGCGAGGTGTGATGCCCCTCGACGTGATGGTCCCAGGGGCATTCCAGATTAAAAACGGGTTGGAACCCGCATTTTACGGCGGATGGCGAACCCCAGCAGATAAGGCGAACCGTCGCTCGAAGAATCGTCGTGCCCGGAGGGACATGCGCTCGTCGGTTGTTCCGTTCACAGCGAATTGAAGGAAGAGAAGGAGACTTTGTGGATTCCTAGCTAAGCAATGGGATGGTGGGAGAAAAAAGGATTGGTAAGTGCCAATAGACCATACTTTTTTTCTCTTTATAAGCAGTTCATCATTAATTTGTCCTATAGTGTGTGAATTAGAAAATGAAAAATTGAAATAAATAATTGCGTAAGTGTGTATAAGTACAAAAAGTAGTTGTTTGAAAAAGACCATATACAAGTCAACTACGCAAACTCTCAACACAACAATGACACAACTACCAACCGATTTGAACAATATTGATGGATGGTTGGAGTTTTCTTCATCCAAGTTTGTCTTCTCAAAAAAAGAAGAGTACTTGAATGAAGAAGGCCACTGGGAAGAACGCGAAGATACAGAATTCACAAGTGAGGAACTCGCTGGTCCAATTTGTATCAGTCAAAGAAACAAACCGACTCTCAACATAGAGGGGATTGTGAAATTCAAAGATGGGACGATATTCTATGAACCTGAATGCAAGTGGAATTTGTCAAATTTCTTCACGATGGTTAAAGGTTATGAAATGGTGCGTCGTCGGAAACCAGAAAACTACTTCCTTGATGACTTTGACTATCAGCATGTGTTGTGGGCAGGTATGGTCAAAGTGGACGATTATTACGTGATTAACTGGGATTAGTGATCGTTAAAGGTAAAGAAAAAAAAAGAGTGATATGGTGTGAATCACTTTTTTTCTCTTTATATACAGAAACGAATTAGAAAATAGAAAATTGAAATAAATAATTTATTTTGGTCTGTATAAATTACAAAAACTCATATACCTTCTTTGCAATAACGATTTGAGTGAACATAATGGAACCCGTTTTCAACACACGCAGTGACTTCATTCCGTATTCGGCGTTTAAACAACACATCTCGTTGCTGAGTTTGTTTCTTGATTTGAAGACTGTTAATCATTTTTCGGCATTGTCTAAATATTTCAACAACATTTTGAATAACCCACGTTCTGATTTTGGGCGAATATTTTGGAAAAATTGGGCAGTGAAGAATGGTGGAATCAAGACATTCAAAGGTAAGAATATCAACTTCAAATTCAAATTGATGAAGGCGAAACTGGATGTTCACTTGAAGAATGCGAAGCAAAACAAGTTGACAACGTGGACTGCTAATGGAATGTGTGAAAACTGCCATTACATGTGCTACCCTGAAAAGTTCGAAATTCATCTGTTTGAAGACATATATGATCGGTTCTGTAATTGTGAAATTACAAACTGTATATCAAAACTTGAAATGATGAAAAGAGAGATTGCTCGCGAAAAGCACGCTATTATCAGGAGGGAAAGGACACTAATTTACGAATTGAAAAGGATTGGTGTAAGAATGGAAAAGGTGAAAGAAAAGGAGGATAAACTTAAATCTGTTTCATTTGTAGCGAAAATGAAACTAGCTTTTGAAAATGTCAAAGAGAATGACAGATACAAAAGTATTCGGACTCAGGCAGGAAGGGCTTTAAAACAAATTGGCTTTTTCAAAAATTACAATGTAAAAGAAAGGAAGAACGCAAATTACAGAGCCGACCAGTAAATATAAAACTCCCAAAAAGGAAAAAAGAGAAAAAAAGTGCGAAAGCACACCAAAAACCCTTTTTTTTCTCTTTATAATCAGAAACGAATTAGAAAATAGAAAATTGAAATATATAATTCAATAGCAAGGGTATAGATAATACAAACAATAATTGCATTGTAATTAAATAATACATTCCAAAGTCCCAAATTATGTCGTCAAACAATTCTCCTTTTGTTGCGCCCAAAATTGGTTATCACAGGTGGCTTCAGATTACGCGAAAGGCGGAACATGTTCGCCGGAAGAGACTCGGGTTGAATAAACTCAAAGCTGTTCTTCACCTTCGTTCGAATCAGCACGATGAACTTCCGAAACTTCCTTTCCCATTCTTGGTTAATGGCCATGCTGTTTTTACATTCACTCCGAAATACAACAGTGGATATGCGGATAGGTTCAGAAGAAAGATCATTGTGAATCGCATTGTTCGGTAAGCATTATTCATTCGCTCCCTCCCTATATTGAAAAGAAAAAGAGAAAAAAGTGCGAAAGCACCCAAAACCCCCTTTTTCTCTCTTTGTATACAGAAATGAATTATAAAATAGAAAGTTATTTAACCTGCTTCTTAACCAGCTTCTTAACCAGCTTCTGTCTTGCTTTAAACAGTGTAATACTAGATTAAACACTTCTTCTAAACACACAAAACACAAAACACAAAAAACACACATAGAACACCAAAACACAAAACACAAAAAACACACATAGAACACCAAAACACAAAACACAAAAAACACACATAGAACACCAAAACACAAAACACAAAAAACACACATAGAACACCAAAACACAACTCTATCATCTTCCTTTTTCTACTAACTCGGAAACCGCCCATATAATCAGAAACCACACCATTTCCAATTTCTTATCTATCCCAATGTATCATTCTTCTATCACATACATCACATTTTTACTGTATCTTGAATTTCACTCTTTTTATTTACTCTATTTTATTGTATTTTTATTTACTCTATTTTATTGTATTTTACTCTATTTTTATTTACTCTATTTTTATTTACTCTATTTTATTGTATTTTACTCTATTTTTATTTACTCTATTTTTATTTACTCTATTTTTATTTACTCTATTTTATTGTATTTTTATTTACTCTATTTTATTGTATTTTTATTTACTCTATTTTATTGTATTTTTATTTACTCTATTTTAATTTAATGTTTTTATTTTTATCTTTTTTTTTATATATATAATGGCTAATAATGCAGTTTTGCAAAGAGGGTTTGAATTACCTGATAAAAAATATTATGAGATTAATTTGGATATACCCGATTCTAATTGGATTTCTATTTTTATTATGACTTCTTTATGGACTATCGGTACTATCATTATTAGTAACGTTTCTAATATTATATTCCCACAATTTAAAACTAACACTCATAAAACCATTTTATTTATTGAAATATTATCACAATTATTACTCGTCTCTTTATTATTATATTTATATCAAAACTTCATCTTTTACCCCGTCATTTCTTTCATACATAATAACAAACTACATCATTTTAATTATGACTCTATTATTACCGCCACTACTGTCGGCGTTTCACTCGGATTAAATATTAAACCTCTATTCAACAAATTACATTCTTTCACACAATATTAACCCTCTTTAGAATAAAATATTAAAAACATCATATTTATAATATATAAATATGATAATTGAAAATTTAAACTATGATATTGAAACAAAAGAAGAAATATATAATTCAAACTTTATTGAATTAAATGAATGCAGGATATGTTTAGAAAAAGATATAGAACAAAATTTAATTTATCCCTGTAAATGCAAATTCCCTATACATACTAAATGTTTAAAAAAATGGCTTAAAAAAAGAAATAATTCTCACGGAAATAAATGCGAAATTTGTAAAAGTAATTATAATTCCAATAAAGTAATTATAATTATTAAAAATAATAACACCAATGATAATATTAATAATTCTGAAAATTTAAATGAACAATTATATACTCAAAGAATTTTTAATAAAAAAAAAAAAATATTTTTATTATTTTCATTTACTATTTTAACATTTGATACATATTATTTATATTCATATTATATTTTTAATAAAATTAATTTTAATGACCTAGAAAACGCAATATTTTTAAATTTTTTATATATTTTTATATGTTTTATAAATTTTTTTACAAAAAGAAGGAATGAATATAATTATTTATAAATAATGAACATTCATAAATTTTTGTAAATTAAAATATGTTAATTGAACTCTTTTTTTTAATTTTAATAATTTTTTTAATTTTTTATCTGGGATAATATTTTTCTTATCTTCATTATTTTGAAGGTTATTGTCCTTTATATATTTTATTAAATATTGTGTTACCTCTGTTCTAGCAATTTTAGTCCCTTTTGTTTTTCCCATAAAAGTACACAAATCATTGGTTACATTTTGAGGTTTTGCAAATCCAGATGGTTTTCTCTTTTTTTTTGAATCTATTTTTTTTTGCAATTTCATCATTTTTTTATTTTTTTTTTTTTCGAGTTTTATTACATCATTGTTTAATTTATTAATATCCTTTTTTAATTGTTTTAACGTTATTAATAAATTATCAAAAGAAATCATTTTTAATATATAAAAATATATTTTTTTTTAATATTTAATCGCATTTATTCGCTATAATTTACTTCTTCATCGCCACGCCCACGCCCACGCCCACGTCCACGTCCATGACTTCTATCTGAACCATCGCGAGAACTATTCGCATTACGAATTTCACACATTAGACTACCACCATGCGCACCGGTAACATTGGTTGCTTGAAATTCATGAGAATCTGTTGCCGATTTAGCTAAATTAAATCTTACATATTCCCCCTGTACTAAATATTTATATTGGTCCTTTTCAATATTAAGTCCTGAATGGTGAACAAAGACATCTGTTCCTTTCATATCACCATCAAGAGTTGTAACAAAACCATAGCCTTGTTTATTGTTAAACCATTTTACTTGTCCATTGTAGACAGTTTCTGGAACTTGGGTACTTTCTTCAGTTGTTGACATTATGGTAATATAAATATAATTATCTTTATATTAATTTTATTATATATATATATATATGAGAAATGATTCCTTGGGTGATATTGAATCAGATATTAAAAATTTAATTAATAAAATTAAAAAATCAAAAAATATTAAATGTTCAAATAAATCAAAAATAATCCCAAAAATTTATTTATTATTAAAAATATTGACAAAGGATTGTGATATGAATGATTTAAAAAAAAGTATAAATTATATTTTTGATAATATTTATAAAGATTATGTAAATGAGCCAGTAGTTAAATTTAAAAATGATGTTAAAAATACATATAAAAAAATATTTATAAAAATACCATCATTTTTAGAAATATTAAAAAAAGTAATTAAAAATCCTAAATTTATGGAAGAATTCGAGCCTTTAATAGATCCATTAACAAAAAGTGTAACAAAACACATTTGCGATGAATATGGTGTTGATAAATTACAAGACTTAACTAACACACTATCATCTACTGCTACAAAATCAGCTATCAAAGGTGTTGAATCGGGAATAACATCTATACCTATTATTGGTTCTGTTATTAGTGCAACAAGGGGTATGGCTAATTTAGCAACCGGTGTTGCAAAAAGTGGTAATGCATTTATATCATTTTTTAGTAAAAAACCTTCTAAAGAAGTAAGTAATATTGTAAATGTTGTTAATAAATATGATAAAAATGGAGGGGGTAATAAAATTAAAAAAAAAAAATTAATGAAAAAATATGCTACATTAATTTCAAAATTAATTAAAGAATATTTTAAATTACATATACAAGATATTTTAAAAGAAAATAAATTAATAAATAAAATAAAAACTAAAAAAAAAAAAAAAAAAAAAAAAAAAAAAAAATAAAAAAAAAAAAGAAAAAAAAAAAATAAAAAAAAATAAAAAAAAAA
>Ga0206126_10002217_pt1 | contig 21751 bp, 12 predicted proteins | sample Helgoland_Spring_5_FD_148621 | JGI IMG/M metagenome (GOLD analysis project Ga0206126, IMG submission 148621) | Pelagic subsurface seawater microbial communities from Kabeltonne, Helgoland, North Sea - Helgoland_Spring_Bloom_20160412_1 | ecosystem: Environmental > Aquatic > Marine > Epipelagic ...
TGAAAAAGTAGGTAAAACATCCCAAAAAGCAGAAATATGATCTGTTTTACTTCCAGATTTAATATGACCGGGCCAGCTGGCTATCATGGGTACTCTAATACCTCCCTCGTAAGTATATCCTTTTGTTCGGCCTCTTTTACTTAAAAAAGGACCAGCGCTATTAAAGTATGCTGCATCTGTTCCCCCCGTATAAGAAGGGCCATTGTCTGATGTAAAAACAATTATTGTAGTATCATAGATTTCTAAATCTTTTAATTTTTGTACAATCTCTCCTACTTGATCATCAAGATAGGATATCATGCCTGCATACGTCGCTTTAGGATATCTGTTTGGGAAATAACCTTTATTTCCTAAATAAGGTTTTTCATCACCAAAAATTTTCAGGTATTTTTCAACATACTCATGGGGCACTTGCAATGGTAAATGTGGCAAAGGTGTGGCATAATACATAAAAAAGGGTTGCTCTTTATTTTTTTCAATAAAATTCAGAACTTCTGTTTGCATTTTTGCTGGTGCATAGTCTTGCTGAGTCCATTTTTTATAGCTATTCAAGTCCAAGGAATCAGCTCCTTTATCTAGTTTTCTATGAGTTCTTGGGAATATTTTTTCATTATTCAACCAAATTTTATTTTCATTTTTCCATAGAAATTGAGGGTATAATTGATGTGCCTGACGTTGACAATTATAACCATAAAAAAAATCGAAACCATTTTTATTCGGAATCCCTTCGGTTAACGGTCCACCGAGTCCCCATTTTCCAACAACAGCCGTTTTGTATCCTGCTTTTTGCATAACTTCTCCGAGGGTAACGGTGCTATTTAATATAGGTCGCTGACCCTCAAGATTTGGGTCTTCCAAAACTTTTTCCATATCCCATACATTGCCTCGTTCTGACCACTCATCGTTACCTCTTATGCGTGCGTGACCTGCATGTTTGCCCGTCATTAACATGTATCGTGAAGGAGCGCAAACAGGGGCTCCGGAGTAATGCTGGGTAAATAACATTCCATTTGAAGCCAAAGCGTCAATATGTGGAGTTAGAATTTTCTTTTGGCCATAGACTCCTAATTCGCCATAGCCTAAATCGTCAGCCAAAATATAAATGATGTTTGGTTTTGATTTATAATTTTGAGAATTACAGTTATCAAAATACATAAAAGCGCTTATCATTACTATAAAATATTTCATCATAATAGGTCTTTTTAATCTATATAGTTTTTAGAATTGTAGTAAAAAGAATACATACAAAAATAGCAATATATTTTATAGTTTATAACAAGTTACAATTAGTCAAATTTAAAAAAGGCATACTAAATTATTCAATATTCTTTAATAGATTACTCTAAACACTTTAAATGAAAGGGGGAGATTTCATCTATCAAATTGACCGTTTAATGTTTGAGGGTTGCAAGATTGATTATATTAACCCCTATATTGAACGAATAGGAACCAAATCACCCTGTAATTTAAATTAATTTTGATTGATAATTAGAAGTTATTGAGGCTTCATACATAAGAAAGAAGTCTAATTTTATTGAAAAGAACTAAAGCTAAATATTTTAAGGTTTTAAATGCTTATAGATTCAGAAATTTTAAGGGCCTAATAAGACGTTTTATTATATATAAAATAGTAATTGAATTAAGTGAATCATAAAAGAAATAAAACTACTTTTTCACAAAACTGGATTAAGATGAAAACGAATAAAACCCTTTTTTTTAAAAGCATATTAACTATTATTTGTATTTTTTTTCTTGTAAATAAAACGCAATCTCAAAATAAGGTAATTAAAAAACCAAACGTAATTGTTATTTATACAGACGATCAAGGTGCAATGGATCTAGGTTGTTATGGTGCAAAAGACATTTATTCCCCAAACTTAGATAAACTTGCAAAAGAAGGTACTCGGTTTACTCAGGCTTATGTGGCAGCGCCAGTTTGCGCACCGTCAAGAGCGGCCTTATTCACAGGGAAATACCCTCAAAATGCAGGGGTATCAAAAAACACTTCGGCTTCGCCAGGTTCTCATGGCTTACCGAAAGGGCAAAGCACGATGGCTACACTTTTTAAGTCAAACGGTTATCATACAGGTCATATAGGAAAATGGCATTTAGGAATGAGTGAGAGCAGTAGTCCTAATGCCCAGGGTTTCGATTATTCCTTTGGACATTTAAGAGGTTGCATAGATAATTATTCTCATTATTTTTATTGGGAAGGTCCCAATGTACATGACTTATATGAAAATGGAACAGAGGTGTTTTTTGATGGTCAGTACTTTCCTGATTTAGCCTCAAAAAAGGCTTTGCAGTACACTGAAGATCATAAAGACAAACCATTCTTTATGTATTATGCTATTAATATGCCACATTATCCCTATCAACCTACAAAAAAATGGAGAGATTTTTATAAAGATGTTGAAAAACCAAGAGGAGATTATGCGGCCTTTATTTCCACTATTGATGAAAGGATAGGATTTTTAATCGATAAATTAGACGAATTAGGAATACGAGAAAATACCATTATTGTATATCAATCAGACAATGGATATTCAACAGAAGTTAGAGCTTTAAACGGTGGTGGAAACTCTGGTCCTTATAGAGGTGCTAAAAGTAGTCTTTTTGAAGGAGGTATTAGATTGCCAACTATCATTAATTGGAAAAACCACTTACCTAGTAATATTGTAAGTGACCAGTTTTTAATAAACATGGATTGGATGCCCACTTTGGCTAAACTATGCGATTTGAAAAATATTCCAGATGATTTTGATGGAATGGACCTTTCTGATATGATTCAGAATCCGGCTACAAAATCGCCAAGAACCAGTGCGTTTTGGAAATACGGTAACCAATGGGTGGTTAGAAAAGGAAAGTGGAAACTAATGGGCTTCCCAAAAGACACATCACACAAAGGTATATTGGATTTAGAAAACGATGCCCTCTTTCTATCTGATTTAAGTAATGATGTCTCAGAAATGAATAATCTAGCAAATAAACATCCTGATATTGTTAAAGAACTGATTGCTGATTTTATTTCTTGGGAACATGGTTCTGATGATGAGGTTCCAAAAGAACAGCAGAAGATTGTTCATTTAGGAAGAAAAGGAAAGATTATTGCTAAAAAAGAACTTCATAATAAATACAAAAATATTGAAGTACTTCTTGATGGAAAAAGAGGTTTTAAAGATCATAGTACAAGACAATGGATCGGTCAAGAAGGCAAAGAATTAGAATTTATTATTGATTTAAAGGAGTCTAAATCCATTTCCTCTCTTGGTATTGGTTACCTGCACTCGCCATCAAATTGGATCTATATTCCACAATTAGTTGAAGTAAGTTTTTCTAATGATGGGCATTCTTTTTCTAACGATAAAAAAGTTAGTGGTTCTTCGAAATTTTCTCAGATTGATAGCTCTACAGGTTTGCTAGTAATTGATGTAAATCCAATAGCAAGATTCATTAAGATAAATATAAAAGGTATTGATGAAATTCCAGAGTATAACCCAGGATCTGGTAATCCGGGATGGTTTTTTATTGATGAAATTATTATTAAATAAAATAGAAAATGACAATTAAAAAGACTTTTAGCTTATTCAAATTAACAATTAGCTTATTTTTTTTACTGATACTATTCAGTTGCAATAAAAAACAAAAAGAAACCGAAAAAAAACAGCCAAATATCCTCTTTATTATGTCAGACGACCATACTTCTCAGGCCTGGGGAATTTATGGAGGTGTGCTAAAAAATTATGTTCAGAATACAAACATATCAAGGTTGGCAGATGAGGGAATTGTCTTAGACAATGCATTTTGCACTAATTCTATTTGTGTACCTAGTAGAGCTGCCATTTTAACTGGGCAATACAGTAACAAAAATGGTGTTTACACATTAAGTGATGCTCTAGAAACAGATAGTCTTAATATTGCGAAAGTTCTTCAAAAAAATGGTTATGAAACAGCGATTATAGGTAAATGGCATTTAAAGAAAGAACCTACAGGTTTTGATTATTATAATGTATTAAATGATCAAGGTAGATATTGGGATCCTATTTTAAAAACCGTAGACAATTTTAATAAAACTTCTGAGGAATGGGATATTCATAAAGGATTCTCTACTGATGTTATAGCCAACCTATCTCTAGAGTGGTTAAAAGAAAGAAAAGATGATAAGCCTTTTTTATTGATGACACATTTTAAAGCAACTCATGAGCCATTTGATTACCCTGAAAGGTTTAATGATTTGTATAAAAATATTGAAATTCCTGAACCACCATCTTTATATGATTTTTCACCCAAAACTACAGGAAGAAGTTTTAAAGGTCAGAAACTAGAAACCTTGGCATGGCGTTATGAACAAGCTTCGGATGATCCTGAAAAATGGTGGTGCAAATATCCGGGTCTACCATTTTACACTAAAGATATGGATAGCGTAGAAATAAGAAAACAAGTTTATCAAAAATTTGTAAAAGATTTTATGAGATCAGGTGCTGCTATTGATGATAATATTGGAAAAATTTTAGACTATTTAGAAAAGTCTGGACAAGCAGAAAATACGGTAGTAATTTACACTGCAGATCAAGGTTATTTTCTGGGAGAACATGGGTTTTTTGATAAACGTTTAATTTATGATGAATCTTTAAGAATGCCATTTGTTATACGTTATCCGAAAGAAATTCCAGCAGGAAAACGATTAGATGATATTATTTTGAATATTGATTTTCCTGCACTTTTTGCAGATTATGCAGGCGTTGAGGTCCCTAATTCTATGCAAGGAAAAAGTTTTAGAAAAAATTTAATTGGTAAAACTCCAAATGATTGGAGAAAATCCGCATACTATAGATATTGGCAACATTACCCGGAAAGACCAGGACATTTTGGTATTAGAAATGCAAACTACAAATTAGCTTTCTTTTATGGACAATCATTAGATATGACAGGTTGTTCTGATCAAGCAACAGAGCCTGCTTGGGAGTTTTATGACATGGTTAAAGATCCGAAAGAAAACCATAATGCCTATAATGACCCTGCATACAAAGAAATTATATCTGAAATGAAAATAGAATTAAAAAAACAACGTAAAGTATATGAGGATACAGATAGTAATTATCCAGTAATGCAAGAGATTTTCAATAAAAAATGGAATTAAAAATACAAATATTTAACACCGTTGCTTATCGTTCTAAAAGTTTAGAATAAAATTATTTAGTACAGGAAAGCAATGCAAAGTCTGCTGTTGAAAAAGAAAAACGATGAACATCAAATAATTAAAAAGGAGTAGAGTAATTATTAAGTGATTTAGAAAAAGACTCTTCAGAAACATCAGACATAAAAGAAGAATTTCCTGCGATTTTAATGAATAAAGGTTATTCATAGACAATGGAAAGGAAAAATAAAACAATCAAATAAGACGAATATAAATGAAAAAACAGATATTAATTTTTAATATTATTTTTATCACTCAAATATTAAACGGGTATGCCCAAAATTCTAATCCTTTTAATAATTACAAAGATTATATTGAGAACGAACAACTAATTAGTGAAAACAAATTAGATCCTCATGCCTCTTTTACTTCTTATACCAAAGAGCAACATGCACTATCATTCAACATTAAAAAAGCCCATTTTTATAAATCTTTAGACGGTATTTGGAAATTTAATTGGGTTCGAAATCCTAAAAATAGACCAACTACTTTTGTAAATCCAAACGAGAATATTGATAATTGGGATAACATAAAAGTACCCTCAAATTGGGAGGTTGAAGGTTACGGAATTCCTATTTATGTAAACCATCAATATGAGTTTGCTGATTATAAAGCTCCTGTAGCCGATGATATGGAATTTGTTGAGGGAAAATATCCAAAATACCCAGGAAAGGTTCCAAATAACTATAATCCTGTAGGTTCTTATCGTCGTAATTTTACCATTGAAAATGATTGGATTGGCAATGAAATATTCTTACATATTGGTGCAATGAAATCTGGTGGTTTTGTTTGGATTAATGGTGAATATGCAGGATATTCACAAGGAAGTAAATTACCCTCTGAGTTTAATATTACAAAGTTCGCTAAACAAGGAAAAAATACGGTAGCATTTCAAATATTTAGATGGACTGATGGCTCTTATTTGGAGTGTCAGGATTTTTGGAGAATAAGTGGTATAGAACGAAGTGTGTTTATTTATGCACAACCTAAATTACGAATTGAAGACTTTAATAGTATTGCGTCTCTCGAGGATTCAAACAAAAAAGGAGTACTTGATTTAGACATTACCCTTAAAAATCATTTTGAAGCCAATAAAAAAGGTCAAATCACTTATAAGTTATTAGATCAAAATAATAAGATTATTTCAACTGAAATGTCAAAGTTTAAAATTTCAGCTTCAAATAAATTAACTATAAATTTTAAGTCGACTCTTCATAATATAAAACAATGGAATGCAGAGCATCCTAATTTATATCAGTTAGTTATAGAACTTAAAGATAAAAAGGGAAAAACTCTTGAGGTAACCTCTTCAAAAATAGGATTTAGAAACATTGAAATAAAAAATGGTTTATTATTATTAAATGGAAAACGCATTACTTTAAAAGGGGTAAATGCGCAAGAGACAGATCCTGATACTGGCCATGTTATGTCTGAAGAAATGATGCTAAAAGATATCAAACTTTGGAAAGAAAATAATATTAATGCCGTTCGATTAAGTCATTATCCAAGAGGTCGAAAGTTTTATGAATTATGTGATTTATATGGTATTTATGTTGTTGACGAAGCTAACATTGAATCTCATGCTATGTATTATGATAAACATTCACTTGCAAAAAAGCCAAACTGGGAGAAAGCCCATGTAGATAGAATGGTTAGAATGGTAAAAAGAGATAAAAATCACCCTTCTGTAATTATTTGGTCTATGGGAAATGAAGCAGGAAACGGCGTTAATTTTCATGCAGGTTATAAGGCTATTAAAATGGCTGATAAAAGTAAAAGACCTGTGCAGTATGAGCGTTCTTACAAAGATATTGATGGAAATACCTTTGATATGGATTCAAACACTGATATCATTGTACCTCAATATCCAACTCCAGCTCAATTTGAAAGAGTAGGAAGATCTAAAACAGACCGACCTTATATTCCAAGTGAATATGCTCATGCCATGGGGAATAGTACTGGAAATTTTCAAGATTATTGGGATATTATTGAACAATATGATAACTTACAAGGAGGCTTTATTTGGGATTGGGTAGATCAGTCTATTTGGAAGACAGCTGAAAATGGAGAGCGTTTTTATGCCTATGGAGGAGATTATGGTAATAACATGCCAACGAATAACACGTTTTTAAACAACGGACTTGTTTTTCCTGACAGAAGTCCACACCCAGGTTTGTACGAAGTAAAAAAGGCTCATGAATTTATCAACTTTAAAGAAAAAGGGCTGAGTGATAATAATGAATTAAGAGTTTTAGTTGAGAACCTATATGATTTCACGAATCTAAACCAATTTAATATTACTGCTACGATCAAAGCCGATGGTGAGACTTTAAAAACGATTAACATAGATACGATCTCTGTTGAACCGAATACTGGGAAACTGATTAGATTGAGTCTTAAAGGAATTGATTTTAAGAAAAACACAGAGTATTTTGTGCATTTCTCTGCAACTACAAAGAATATTTGGCAATTACTACCAAAAGGATTTGAAGTAGCAAGAGAACAAATTCCGTTGCCGTATAAAAATACGTTTAAGCGTATTTTATCTCAGGAAAGTTCTGAATTAAGCGTTGAAAAAAATGGTGAAATTGTAGTATTTTATAATGACATACTTACAATTCAATTTGATAAAACAAAAGGTAGGATTACTTCTTATATCTATAAAGGAAAGCAACTTTTAAACAATGGAAAAGGACCAAAACCTAATTTTTGGCGCGCTGTCACGGACAATGACTTTGGTAATAAAATGCAATTTAAAAACATTGAATGGAAAAAAGCATCTTTGTTTTCAAAAGTTAAAAGCACTTCAATTAAAAAAGATTCTTTAGGGGTTATTTTATTTAATGTTATTTACGAACTGCCAGGTGTTGAAACTACATTTAAATCTGAATATTCTATCTACGGAAATGGCGTGGTAGCTTTAAAAAACACTTTAAACAAAACATCCTACAAAGGAGATGCTCCTCGTGTAGGAATGCGTATGCAAATTCAGAAGAAATATGATAATATGATGTATTTTGGAAGAGGACCTTGGGAAAATTATCAAGACAGAAAAGCATCTGCATTTATTGACTTGTATACTTCAAAAATCAAAGACCAATACGTTCCCTATATACGTCCTCAAGAAAACGGATATAAAACAAATGTGCGTTGGGCAGCTTTTTCAGATACAACTAATACGGGATTATTGGTTGTTGCAGACAATACAATAAAAGGATTGGGAATTAGCGCTTTGCACATGGAAAATGAGGATTTTGACACAACTGATGGACTTAATTATGGTTCAAATGTTGAAATTGATGATGAGTACCGAATTGATGGAATTCCTGAAATAAACGGATCAAAACACACCATTGATATTAAAGAAAGAATTTAATTCAAACTTAACATTGATATAGAGCAAAGAGGTGTTGGAGGAGATGACAGTTGGTATGCAAGACCTCAAAATAAATATCAAATAAAGGGTTATAAAAAACATGCGTATCGTTTTTTCTTAATTCCTTTTCAAAAAAGCTCAAAAGAAGATCTAATAGAATTAAGTAAAAAATATTTAAATTAATTTAAACATGCGAACATTTTTATCAATCCTGTTGACTTCTTTAATCATATTCTCATGTAAAAATGATTCTAAAAAACATAGCGATAAACCGTTAAGCAAACCAAACATTATATTGTTTTTGGTAGATGACATGGGATGGCAAGATACTTCGGTTCCTTTTTGGAATAAAAAAACGAGTCTTAATCAAAAATATGTAACTCCAAACATGGAGCGTCTAGCAAATCAAGGGGTGAAATTTACTCAAGCTTATGCAACTCCTGTTTGCACTCCTACAAGGGTTAGTTTAATGTCTGGTATGAATGCTGCAAGGCACAGAGTAACAAGTTGGACATTGAAAAGAGACACAGATATGGTAAAACCTCCTAAGGGACTAAAATTACCTAAATGGAACTTAAATGGCGCGCAACCAACTGATGGTATTAATCAATCTGTACATATTACACCATTACCACAAATATTAAAGGACAACGGCTATTTAACAATTCATGCAGGGAAAGCGCATTTTGGTGCTATCGGAACTCCCGGTGCTGATCCAAAAAATCTTGGTTTTGAGATTAATATTGCAGGACATGCAGCTGGCGCTCCCGGAAGTTATTATGGAGCTAATAATTTCGTAAATTCTAAAAGAAAAGAAACTATTTGGAATGTTCCTGGTTTAGAGAAATACCATGGTCAAGATATTTTTTTAACAGAGGCGATTACGAGAGAAGCAATTTTAGCTATGGATGTTGCTATAAATAAGGAAGCTCCTTTTTATTTATACATGGCACATTATGCCGTACATACTCCCATACAAGGCGATGGGAGATTTGAGCAAAAATACTTAGACAAGGGTTTTCATCCTAAAGAAGCCAAATATGCTTCTATGATTGAGGGAATGGACAAGAGTTTAGGAGACCTTATGGATCACCTTGATAAAAAAGGAATTGCAGATAACACCATTATATTATTTATGTCAGACAATGGAGGTTTAAGTGCTTATGGACGTGGCGGAAAAAAGCATACACACAACAAACCTCTGTCAAGTGGAAAAGGTTCGGTTCATGAAGGCGGTATTAGAGAGCCAATGTTGGTAAAATGGCCAGGAGTTACAGAACCGAACTCTTCAACGGATACAAAGGTTATTATTGAAGACTTCTTCCCTAGTATTTTGGAATTTGCAGGAATTTCTAGTTATAAAACTATTCAACACGTAGATGGAAAAAGTTTTATTCCTATTTTAAAAGGTAAAACGATGAATGATTCCGAAAGAGCTTTATTCTGGCATTTCCCAAATAACTGGGGTAAAAATGGGCCTGGAATTGGTGCTTCTAGTGTTATCAGAAAAGGGGATTGGAAATTAATTTATTATCATATTAATGAGCATTTTGAACTTTTTAATATTAAAAATGATATGGGCGAAACTACAAACCTTGCTTCTACAGAGAAATTAAAAGTAACATCATTAGCAGCGGAATTAGGTAATTATTTAAGAAGTGTTGATGCCCAAATGCCAACCAATACAAATACTGGAAAACTAGTTTCTTGGCCTGATTCACAAAAATAGATAGAGAGACTTTTATAAGTATGCTTCTTTTATAAAACAGATTTTACAATCGAATGGTTTTTTGATTAATAAATACCGAGTCATTCATGATTATGGGAGAATGTATTGGGTCTAAAATTTTTTCAGAAAATACCTAGCTAAAAATTTAAATTATTCAATATAAATAAAACCCCGATTTTTGAGTTCTTGACTCGTTTTCGGGGTTTCGTTTTATATTATAATTCTATTTTATGTAGTGTTACATGAAAATTGTTATTTCAAAACTAACTTTTTAATATTTTTGGGAGTTTTTCCTCTAATATTTTTGAAAGTGGTAATCATTTCACTAAGTTTTTCAGGATTTGATTCTGCTAAATTGTGTTGCTGACCAATATCTTCCTTTAAGTTATATAACTGGTATTTTTTATTATTACCCAATTCAATTTTAACTTTAGGATGAATTGCTATTCCTTTATTTGGAGGTATCATTACCCAATCTCCTTTTCTAAGAAATGTTTTACCAATCGCTTCTAGTACAATTTCATCTCTCCCTTTAGACGTTTTTCCTAAAAAAACATCTAATAAGTTTTCACTGTCTTTTCCTTTTGATTCACTACCAACCAAAGTGGCTAAAGAAGTAAGTAAATCTAATTGACAAACTAAGGCATCAGAAACCTGTGGCTTAATTTTACCTTTCCAATAAGTGAAAAATGGTACATGTGTTCCAGCGTCAAACGTGCTATATTTACCACCTCTCAATAAACCTGATGGAGTATGTTTACCTATTTTTTCTTCAGCATCATCATAATAACCATCGTTTAAAACTGGTCCGTTATCGCTTGAAAAAACAATTAAAGTATTTTCTAAAAGACCTTCTTGTTCAAGTGTTTTTACAAATTCACCAATACACCAATCGGCTTCTAAAATAACATCTCCTCTTGGGCCCATTCCAGATTTCCCAACAAATCGTGGATGAGGTGTACGCGGAACGTGCGGTTGTTGCATTGCGTAGTATAGAAAAAATGGTTTTTCTTTATGATTTTTTACATAATTTTGAGCTTCATTCAAAAAATGGTCTGCCATATCAATGTCGCTCCAAAGTGCCGCTTTACCACCTTTCATATAACCGATTCTTGGCACACCATTAACAATGCTATTATTGTGTCCATGATGCCATTTCATATTTAACATTTCAGGGTGACTAATAGCTGTTGGTTGTCCTTTAAAATTTTTCTTGTAATTTATTTCTATCGGGTCATTAATATCAAGATTAACAACATTACCATTTTTAATATAAACTGTAGGCACTCGATCTTGGGTTGCTGCCATTATATATGAGTAATCGAATCCAACTTCATTTGGGCTTGGGGTTATTTTTTTATTCCAATTAACATGTCCTGTGCCAAGGCCTAAATGCCATTTACCTACAATTCCTGTATGATACCCTTTTTCTTTTAACATTTTTGGCACTGTCATTTGCGTTGTTTTAATTAGCAATGGAGCAGTTCCCGGAAGGATTTTAGCATTTTTTTCTCTCCAAGGGTAACTCCCTGTAAGTAAACCATAACGACTTGGGGTACAAGTTGCCGATGTAGCATAACCATTAGTAAAACGTACACCGCCATTTGCTAATTGATCCATATTTGGTGTATGTAATTCTGTTGCACCATTAGCACTCATATCGCCATAACCTAAATCGTCTAGATAAATAAAAACGATATTTGGAGGTTGTTTTGAAATAACATTTGACTCTGTAGTATTTTTCTGTTTTGAAGAACACGCATTTAAGGTTAAAATAGAAATGAGTAATACAATAAAATAATTAGATAATTTTCTTTTCATAGTTGGCTCATTTTTAAATTTTAATATGTTTGGTTTATGTTTCATAGTTTCTTTTAATAGAAAAACTTAATAAAGTTCAAATTTAGTATTAGTAATGCTAAAGTTTATCTATTTTCCGTTCAACAAAAGGGTTAATAAGTGCAATATCCTTGTTATAATGGGTCGTTAATGTTTTTTAAGATCAAGTTTGTCGTTTTAATAATTGAGATATACGAGAAAAGGCATGGATAAACTGTTTAATAGCTCAATTTTTGGGGTAATAATTATACCAGCATCATTATACATATAAAATATCTTCTTACTTTTACATGGGTATTAGTTGTCTGATTTTATCTGGTTTAAAATTTGTATAAGTTAAAGGGTTGATATCCTTTAATTTAAGAAAAATAAGATTTGAATCTGGCATTCTTGGGGGTTCAAAAAAGGAAACTATACTCATAATTTGTATACAATGATTTATGATTTCCCTAAATAAAATTAAATAGTGAATTATATAATTAAAAAGTATTTCGAGTTTACTCAAACATTATCAATAAAAAAAAATACCATTTTTTTTATTGATAATGTTTTCTTTAAATACATACTCTCAGGAAAATGCACCTAATTATATTATAGATTTTATAACTACAGAGCATGGTTTATCTCATCTAATTATGCAACAAGCATTATAAGTGATGATTTAAATGTTAAATGGATAGGTACGGAGAATGGTATTACAAAATTTAATGGTTATGATTTTGAATATTTAAAACCGGGATCAAAATATAAAGAATTGTTAAATGAAAATATTGAGGTTCTTTTTAAAGATAAAGATAGTAATATTTGGATTGGAACAAAAAGTGGTGGATTATCTTGTTTGGATGGTATTCCTGATATGGTAGATCAATTAAATATGAGTCAATCTACATTATATCGAAAAATAAGATCGCTAACCGGGCTTTCATTAACTGCATTTATCAGATCTGTACGTTTAAAAAAAGCAGCTACTCTTATTCTTACTCAAGATATGAGTCTTAATCAAATCTCTTTTGAAGTAGGCTTTAATGACTACAAGTACTTTACAGTTTCGTTTAAAAAACAATTTAACTGCTTACCATCAAAATATAGGGAAAAAACTGGTAATCAACAGCTTAGTTAGTAACTTGTCATAAATATTGATTTATTAATACCCCTAAATGCTCTAATTATCCTACTAACATTTTATTAATATTAGTATTTTTGGACTAATTAATTAAAATGTTTTTTAATTACAAAAATTTAACACAAACGAAACTATGAAAGTATTCTTTTTTTATTTTTTATTATTGATTCCACTCGGTAACGCCGTTTTTGCCCAAGATGCAATTTCAGGAACCATAACAGATTCTTCTGGCACACCATTGCCGAGTGTAAGTGTTTTAGTTCAGGGAACAACAGTAGGTACATCGACAGATTTTGATGGGAATTACAAAATTAAAGCTTCTCAAGGAGATGTTTTAATCGTGTCTTACTTAGGTTTTAAAACACAAAAAGTAACTATAGGTAAAAGCACTGCCTATAACTTATCTTTAGAAGAAGATGCTGCAGAATTAGAAGAGATTGTTGTTGTTGGGTATGGTACTCAGAGAAAATCTGATTTAACTGGTGCTGTTGGGGTTATAAAGTCAGAATCTCTGGTTGAGGCTCCTGTAGGAAGTGCGTCTCAGTTATTAGCTGGTCGTGTAGCAGGTTTAGTAACAACACAAGAATCTGGTGTTCCTGGTAATGATGCAACTAATTTCAATATTAGGGGTTTTGGAGCTCCTTTGGTTTTAGTAGATGGTGTGATTACAGAATTTAATAGAATTGACCCCAATGATATTGAAAGTATAAGTGTATTAAAAGATGCTTCAGCTGCAATTTATGGAGTATTATCTGGTAATGGTGTGGTTTTAGTTACAACAAAAAGAGGTAAATCTGGTGCACCAAAAATATCATTTTCAACAAATACTACATTTCAAACACCAACTGTGTTGCCGAATAAGGTAGATTCTTGGGATTATGTCTCTTTAATTAGAGAAGGAGCTGCAAATATTGGTGCTAATGTAGATGCAGATTATCCAGAAGAAGATATTGCAAAATATAGAAACGCTATAGATCCTAGTTATGCCAATACAGATTGGTACGATGTTATTTTTAATGACATGACACCAATGGTACAGCACAATGTAAGCGTTAGAGGAGGTTCTGAAGATGTCAAATACTTTACTTCATTGGGTATGCAAGATCAAAAAAGTGCTTTTAATTCTGGAGATTTAAACTTTAAACGTTACAATGCCAGGGTAAATTTAGATGCAAAAATTAATGAAAGTCTAGGTTTTACTGTAGATTTATCCTACAAGAGAGAAGATAGAGATTCTCCGGGAGTTAGTATTTCTGAAATGTATAATCAGTTAGAAACTTCAAAACCAATGTATCCTGCTATTTTACCAGACCCAGATTTAGCAGCTTGGGGAGGTTTTCAGCCAAGAGCTCCGTATGCGGCAACTCAAAAACGTTTTGGTGGTTATGATGATGATGTAAGAGAATTACTAATTGGAAGAATAGAATTAAATTATAAATTCCAGTCCATAGAGGGTTTATCAGCAAAAGCAAGGTTAAACTATCAGTCGTTAAATACTTCTAAGAAAACATATAAAAAACCATATGAAATTTTTTCATATTCTTATGAGAATGATGAATATACTTCAAAGGGGATTAAAAACGGAATAAGCTCTGTGAGAGAAGATTATAGAAAACGAAGAGAATTATATCCTTCATTTCAGTTAAATTATAAACAAAAATTTGGAGGACATAATTTAGATGCTCTTGCAATAGTAGAAACTAGAGATGTGAAAGATGAAAGCTTCTGGGCTAGAAGAATTAATTTACTATCACCAAACATTCCCTATTTAAATGTAGGTAGTGAGGAAGAGCAAACAACGGGAGCAAGAGCTTCAGAACAAGGTTATATGAGTTATGCTGGTCGTGTTAATTATAATTTTAGAAATAAATATTTTTTATCAGCTACCATGAGAGCAGATGCTGTTGGACATTTGTTTCCTGAAAACTCAAGATGGGGTTATTTTCCTAGTGTGTCAAGTGCTTGGAAAATATCATCAGAACCTTTTATGGAAAACTTTACAGCTCTTAATCTTTTAAAGATGAGAGCATCTTATAGTAAGACAGGTTTAGATAGAAATGTTGGGGCCTTTAATTATTTAACAGGCTTCAATATTAATTCTGGTACTTACATAATAGACCAGTCATCAGGTGCTTCAATATCTACAAACGGTATTCCTAATACTGATATTACATGGCAAGAGTTAAACAACTTTAATGTTGGTTTAGATGGGCGTTTTTGGAATGGAAAATTAGGTTTTGAGATAGATGCTTTTTACAGAAAAAGAACCAATATATTTACACCTGATAGAAGTGGTGTTCCATTTACATTTGGATTACAGCCTAGTTTACTACCACAGTTAAATTATAACGAGGATTCTAATAGAGGTATTGATGTTTTGTTAACACATGAAAACAGAATTAATAATGATTTCTCTTATTCTATAGGCGTTAATTTTGGCTTTAATAGACAAAAAAGAGATAAATGGTTAGAAGATTTGGTAGATGTAGATGCTTTAGATCCTGCAGATTTTGCAGATGATGCCGCTTACCAATTGGCTGTTAATAATGGTAATGATTTTAACAGAATAAATAAAAGAGAGGGTAACTGGACGAATAGAGCTTTTGGTTATGTTTCTGATGGAATGTTTGCATCACAAGCAGAAATAGATAATCATCCTATAGATCAAGACCAAGTAGGAAATTCTACTTTACTACCAGGAGATATAAAATATAAAGATATTAATGGTGATGGGGTAATTACAAATCTTGACCGAGATGTTATTGGTTATGGAGGAACACCTAATATTAATTTTGGTTTAAATGTAGGAGCTACTTATAAAGATTTTTCTTTTTCAGCATTATTTCAAGGGGCTACAAATGTTAATATGAACTTTACAGGAGCTGCAAGAGGCCCCTACCAAAATAACAATTCTGTTCCTTACGATTATCAGTTAAAGCATAGGTTTGTTTATGATGCAGTAACAGATTCTAACACCAATCCTGACGCTTTATTTCCAATGGTTAGTAGTGATGGTGTAAATCCAAATAATTTACTAACTTCAGATTTTTGGTTTAAAGATGCTTCTTATGTTAGACTTAAGTCTTTAAATGTTAATTATAGTTTGCCTAAAGATGTAATTTCTAAAATTGGAGTTTCTAAACTTGATATTTATGTTTCTGGAACTAATTTAGTTACATGGAGCAAATTAGGTATTTTTAAAGATACTTTTGATCCTGAGGGACCTCTTACTCAAAATGGTAGATCTTATCCTATTATGAAAACGTATTCATTAGGTTTAAATATTTCACTATAAAATAAAAAAAAATGAAAAAATATATAAAAATAATCAGTTTAAGCCTTGTGTTGTTTACTTCTTGTAGCGACGTTTTAGATAAGGAACCTCTTTCATTAATTGCAGATAGTAATATTTGGCAAGATGAAAGTTTGCTTAATGCTTATTTAAACAGAATGTATCTTGATGCTCCTTTTTTAAATCAAACAGGTGAGTCTGGATTTAACGTGGGGTTAATTGGTGCTATGGGTGCCGAGTTTAGAACAATGGGACCTTGGCAAACTCCGTATAAAGCGGCAATTGCTATTATTAACGAAAATGGTGCTCCTGGTGCTATGAATTATTGGGGATACAATTCTATAAGAAGGGCCAATGAATTTATTTTAAGGCTAAATACAGAATCAAATCTAGATCAACAGATAATAGACAAAAAAATTGCAGAAGCACGTTTTTTAAGAGCTTTTTATTATTTTGAAATGGTAAAACGTTATGGTGGAGTTCCAATTATTACAGTACCTCAATCAATAGACGAAGAAGATTTATTTTTAGAGAGAGATACAGAAGAGGCTGTGTATGATTTTATTGCTTCTGAGATGGATGCAATAGCTGACAGCCTTTCAGATACTCCAAATGCATCTTCAGGAAGAGCTTCAAAATGGGCGGCATTGGCATTAAAAAGTAGAGCCATGACCTATGCTGGTAGTATTGGAGAGTTTGGTACACCAGTACCAGGAGAATATGTTGGTATTAGTAATGCTAATAAATATTGGCAAATGGCCTATGACACATCAAAAGAAATTATTGAGAACAGTGGTCATGCATTGTTTAATAAGTACGCTTCAGATAAAACTAAAAACTTTCAACAGTTATTTTTAGAAGAAAATAATTCGGAAGTAATATTTAGTGAAATATTTGATGAAACCTTATTAAGAACGCATTCTTTTAGTGGTTTAACAATGCCTTCTGGGTTTGAGGTTGTTTGGGGGTCTAATTTCCCCGTATTTTATGATACAGTTCGTTTATTTGATTTTGCAGATGGTTCTTCAGGAGATTTATCAGAATCAGAAATAACCGCTCAAACTTGGTCTTCAGAAGAATTATTTGGTACAAGAGATGCGCGTTTTAAAGCTTCAATTTTTTATCCAGAAGCCGCTTGGCAAGGATCTAAAGTATATTTTCACTCAAGTAGTTCAGGTACTTTAGCAGAAGATTGGCCGGCTAAAGCGCCTAACAGAAACAAAAACCGAACTGGTTTTCACTTAAGAAAAAGATTAGACGAAAGCGTTCCTAAACCTCGAGGGGGTCTAGATGGTACAGATTATATCGTATTTAGATTAGGAGAAGTGTATTTAAATTTAGCAGAAGCTGCATTTCATTTAGGCAAAGTAGGTGAGGCAACAAATGCAATAAACGCAATTAGAAGTCGTGCAGGAATGCCAGCAAGAACAGGTCTTACATGGGAGAATATTATACAAGAAAGACGTTGTGAGCTTTTTGCTGAAGATCACAGTTACTGGGATTTCAGAAGATGGAGGATAGCAGTAGATGTTTTAGATGATTTACGTACACGAGGATTGAGGTATGCATACAATGCTGATACTAAAAAGTATACAATAACATTTGTAAATGGTGAAGGTGCTAAAAGAGTTTTTAAAGATAGAAATTATTATTTTCCTGTAGGTCCTAGTATTTTGGCTGATAACCCTGATTTTAAAGAAAATCCTGGGTATTAATTAAATAATATTGAATAAGTAGTTTATTTAAAAGGTCATTATTTATTAAATAATGGCCTTTTATTATCTCCAATAATATTTATTCGCTAAAAAAACGTACAATTTTTATCATTTTACAATGAAAAAGACACTAACAGTTTCTTTTGCTTTCTTGTTTCTTTTAGTTGCTAGTTCGTGTAGTAAAAGGGAGAATCCATCTAGTGGTTCTCATACTCTTTATTATATTAATTCTGTTTTAGGAAATGATTCTAATAATGGTACAAGCCAAAATACGGCTTGGAAATCCTTATCAAAAATTAATGACATTGTCTTAAAACCGGGAGATAGTGTACTTTTAGCTAACAATGTGGTATTTTCTCAACCATTGCTTTTAAATAACATTTTAGGTAGTGCACAAAAGAAAATTGTCTTTACTAGTTATTCCCCAAATAATACTTTTATAAAGGAAAGGGCAACCATTAGAACAGAAAATGTATTGAATGCAATCTGTATAAATGATTGTAGTTTTATTGAATTAAAAAATATAACTGTATCTGCAAGACCTGGTATAGATAAAAACATAAGATCAGTTAATCCTCAACGCTGTGGTATCTTAGTACAGCCCATAAAAAATGATGTTACAGAAAATATAATTTTTGACAATATCATGGTTCAAGATGTGTTTTATGAAACCTCTGGATATCAAAGGCCAATTACCGAAGTAATTTCTGCAAATGGTACTCAAAGTTATGGTTGGGGAATTAGATTTATAAATAGGACCAAAGAGGCCATTATTAAAGATATTTTTATTAAAAATTGTCAAATCAATAATGTATCCCATACGGGTATAAAGTTTACAGGTAAGAACCATAATATTAAGAATATTGTCATAGAAAATTGCAAAATATTAGAAACAGGTGGTCCTGGTATTCAAATGTCTGGTGTAGATCAAGGTCATATTGTAAATAACTATATAAATAAATCTGGTAGTACTAATGATTCAAGAAAATGGGGTCGTGGAAGCGGATTATGGACTTGGGGTTCTCAAGATATACTCATTGAAAAAAACTATTTTTTAAACGCGAATGGTCCTGGAGATTCAGCAGGTGCACATATAGATTTCAACTGTAAAAATATTATTTTACAATATAATTTTAGTGCTTATAATGCTGGTGGATTTTGTGAAATATTAGGTAATAATTACAATTGTGCCTATCGATATAATATAAGTGTAAATGATGGTCATAGGGTTAAAGGTACTAATGGTGCTTTTCAAGAAGGAAAAACAATTTGGTTAAGTGGTTTTGTAGGAAAGGGTATTCAGAGAAACGGACCTATTAATAGTTATATTTATAATAATACCATCTTTGTGTCAGAAAATATCGTTTCAAAGTTTGCCTTTGACAAAGCTTCAGATGGCATCTTAATCATGAATAATATTTTTTATATTCAAGGAGAAAGCAAAGGTGTTTTAGGTGATCAATATACCCCAGATACTTCAGGAGATTCACAAATAAAAAATATAGTATTTAAAAATAATCTATTTTTAAATGCAGTTAATTGGCCAGAAAACATTCCAATAAAAGATACAATGCCTTTGTTCGGAAGCCCAGAATTTATCAATATGGGAGGATTAAATCTTAAAGATTATATAACGAAAAATACGGAACTTGTAAAAGACAAAGGATTAAAAATTCAACGCATTCCTAATGATGCCAACGGTTTAATTTTAGGATTAAAAGTGACGCACGACATTTTAGGACAACAAATTACAGGCAACCCAGATATGGGGGCAATAGAGCAAAAAACGAAGATTTAAATTAACGAATATGTTATAAATAAATAAAATGGAAATAAAAACGATTTTAAAATTACTAATACTTACGGTTTTATTAAATTCTTGTGCAGGAGACTCTGAAAACCTATTTCTAGATGAACCCGAAGGTACAAGTCCTGTTATAACTATTCCCGGGGAACGAAACCCTAAAAAAGGATTTGGTGTAACTACAGACCTTGTGCTTGGAGATAAATCTGTTTCTTACATCGAAGAACATCAGAATGAACCTTATTTTATGTATCTTTCATACAATGCTGTTCACACCAATGGAAGCAAAGCAAGTGCATTTAGAAAAATATAAAGACCATTCTAGAAAAGAATTGGCTGCAATGACCTGGTCATTGGACGAAAATATTGGAAAACTAATCGACAAACTAAAAAAAACCAAACAATTAGGTAATACCTTAATTTTCTTTTTAAGTGATAATGGAGGTGCGCATACAAATAGTTCAAGTAATGGACCGTTAAAAGGTTTTAAAAGTAATAAATTTGAAGGAGTCCATAGAGTGCCCTTAAAAATGGATTAATAGATCCTTTGTGGGATGAGGAGGAATGGATGGATGTAACGTTCCATATTCAAAAAAGATTAATGCAAAATAAATCAATACTGTATAAAACTCCGGCAGCAATGCAAAAGTATTTAAAAAAACAATCTACTAGATTAAAATAAAGATATGCAAAAATTAAGTTATAATTTCTTTCTTTATCTGTTATTTGTATTAGTTTTCGTTAGTTGTAAAAACAGCTCAAATAAAACGAAACAATTAAAATTAACACAACCAAATATTGTACTTATTTTAGCCGATGATTTAGGTTATGGAGATTTAAGTTGCTATGGTAGCAAAAGGATCAACACGCCAAATTTAGATAAAATGGCAGGTGAAGGTCTTAAATTCACCCAATTTTATGCTGGTTCTGCTGTCTGTACACCTACTCGAGTTAGTATTTTAACGGGTCAATACCCATTACGGTTTAATGTTTCTGCACATTTTAATGATCGACAAATGTTTTTAGATAACGATGTTTTAACCATTCCAAAAGTGCTGAAAAAAGAAGGTTATACTTCTATGCATATTGGAAAATGGCATTTAGGAGGTTTGAATGAATCTCATGTTTTAGATAGAAACAACAGTATGCCTGGGCCTTTACAACATGGGTTTGATCATTACTTAGCTATGCTTGAAGATCCTATTTACCGAGGCTCTGCAATGCGAGAAAAAAGATTGTATAAAGATGCAGGTAAAAATTTGGTAAAAGATGATGTTTTATTAACGCCAAACAATAAACATTGGACCACAATAAAATTTGAGGAAGCTACTAAGTTTATTGAAAATAGTGCAAAAGAAAAGAAACCATTCTTTCTTAATTTATGGTTAGATGCACCACATGCACCTTATGAGTACTCAGAAAAAGTAGTCTTAGATCAATATAATGACCGAGCTAAAGGTCAAGATTTATTATATAGGGGCATGGTTTCTCAATTAGATAAAGGTGTTGGAAGTGTTTTAGCAAAACTAAAAGAGTTAAATATTGATAAAAATACAATCGTAATTTTTACTAGTGATAATGGACCCGCATATTTAGGAAGTCCTGCTCATTTTAAAGGAAGAAAAACAGATTTTCATGAGGGAGGTATTAGAGTTCCTATGATTGCGTGGTGGGCA
>Ga0206126_10002222_pt1 | contig 21721 bp, 22 predicted proteins | sample Helgoland_Spring_5_FD_148621 | JGI IMG/M metagenome (GOLD analysis project Ga0206126, IMG submission 148621) | Pelagic subsurface seawater microbial communities from Kabeltonne, Helgoland, North Sea - Helgoland_Spring_Bloom_20160412_1 | ecosystem: Environmental > Aquatic > Marine > Epipelagic ...
CTTGGGGTTTAAGTTCAAGGTCGTCGGGGGTGGCCCGACAGCCAGTAACTTTTGATTCGCTTCGCTCACCCTACGGGACGCCCTTCAGGCGCGCAGCAAACTACGCTGTGTCTACAGCAACAAAAAGTAACCAAAAAATGCCGCAACCTTACGACGAAGCTTGAGCACGACGGGTGCATCTCGCAGGGTTTTCTGTCCAGCAGTTTCAGAGAGATTATCGCCAAGCGGTATAGGGGGTAATTTTTTCTATGCTGCACTTACATCAAGCTTTACGTCCAATTTTTACCTTTTAGCGAAATAATAGCTCTTCCCTTTCCTGTTCTTTTCTTTTTTGAGCGGCATGCGGAGCTCAACAGTAAAAAACGGCCGTTAGGCACGGTTTTTACTTGTTTTAAAATAAAAAGAGGCTTGCTGAACTTGTTCGTTGCACCCGCATTGTGTTTTAAAAAAGTCTGAGGAATCGTAGTGATATTGGCTGGAGGAGAGCTTAGATTCTGACGAACAACTAAGTCGAGTGAAAAACGTTTTCGTAGGCGCTGCTAAGATGTACTGGATAAAACTATCCCAAAGAGAATAGGTTATATCGGGATCAATCTTCGTCAGATTGTGTGCTTTCTTTTGGTTACTTTTCTTTACACAAGTAAAGAACAAGTGACTGGCATGTCGGGCCACCCCCGACGGTCTTAAATGTGAAGTAAAAAAGATAGAATAAATAACACTGCAGTTCGAACCATTAAAAATATACACACAAGACTTTGGCGTGTCGGGCCACTCCCGACGACCTTGACTTTAAAACTCAAACAAAAAAAGAAAACCCTCAGAATATCCCATCACAACTAAAAGCTTACGCACAAGACTCTAGCTTCTAGCTGCCAAGCCAGGCAGCCCTAATAATAAAATATCCGATGACTCCGATAAATATGCAAATCCGACTCCCGCTGCTGCGCCTGCGTCTTAGGCCCACCAATCGCCGTCCAACCAATCGCAATTAACACCCCATCCTCAAACACATAAGGAATAAACTCATCATCCGTCACCAAACCATCAGCAAATGAACGCGACCGAAAGAAATACACCTCTTTTAATTTATCATCTTCAATATAAGCCTCATAAGGCTTACCAAAACGACTCGGCATACTCGCCTGCGTTGGACTTAACATCGCTAACACTTCTGCTTTGCTCTGCCCCAACTGAACATTACCCGCCTGCGCCTCATAGGCAAGAATCGCCGTACTAATCGACTGATTACTGGCACATGCAGACAACAAAAAAATAACGCTAGCAGCACCCAAAAACTTTATGCTTCGTAAATAAGTGATTTTCATAAATTAGCTCTCTATAAAAATAAAAAAACTATTCTGCTTCTGATGATAAAACGATAGCTCGCTTATATAAATAATTTTTCTTTAAACCCGTCAACTGTACGGCCAACATTGACGCTTGCTTGGCAGGAAGCTCAGCTAACAATATACGTAACACTCTGTCGGCTTCTTGCTCTTCATTAGAACGGTCTTCTTCAAGCGATACCACTCCACTCACTAATATGACCATCTCGCCCCGCTGCTGGTTCCTGTCGGCGGCTACCTGATGAGCTAAATCTATCAATGTACCATCAACAATGGTTTCATAACGCTTAGTCAGCTCACGCGCAAAAACTGCCTTACGTTGCCCACCAAAAGCTTCAGCCATGGCCTGTAATGTCGCTACAATACGATGCGGCGCTTCATAAAAAACCAAGGTACAACTGGATTCGACTAATTGCTCAAGCCGTTTTTGACGTGCCTGTGATTTGGCCGGTAAAAAACCTTCAAAAGCAAAACGATCGGTCGGTAAGCCCGCTGCCGACAATGCACTAATCACCGCACAGGCACCAGGAATAGGAGCAACACGATAACCTTGCTCTCGCGCCGATTTGACTATTTTGTAACCAGGGTCGGATATTAATGGCGTTCCTGCATCACTGATTAACGCAACACATTGCCCAGCAGCAAGCCGCTCTAATACGCTTTTACAGGCGGCAGCTTCGTTGTGGTCATGACAGGCAATCATTGGCGTTTCGACAGCTAAGTGCTTCATTAAGCCGCTACTGTGACGCGTATCCTCTGCTGCAATTAAATCCACCGCTTGTAGCACCTGCACGGCTCTAGCAGTGATATCACTGAGGTTACCAATAGGTGTGGCAACAACATATAGGGTTGACGCTGGCCAGAATTGCGATCCTTTTATCGTATCCACACTGATTTGAGCCTCTGATTCCATGGCTAGCGTTGATTGATCATTGTCGTTGTCGCTAATCAAAGTGTTCTCTCTTTTTAAGGGGTTAGCTCGCTTATTATGCGTAAGCTTTTATCCAACTGAAGCCTCACAGAGGGCAGTCAATTTATAATGCCGTTTTGTGCTTTTGTGCGTTATCTATGGTTCACCCTATCGGCCTGCTGTGGCACCATAGGTTTATAAACTGTTTAATATCTGAATAGACTGTCAGCACTCGTAACGGGCCGCAATGTATGGCAGCCTATAAAAGCCTTAAAACACTATTGTGAGAACATTGTACCTAAAATGATCCTAACGCGCTTACTCACATCAGCCCGCTCAATCGCCTTTCGATGGCTGTCGATGGCCTGCTTGGCATTGGTGATTTTCGGCTGTGCCAGTAGTGTTAAGCCACCGCTATTAGATAGCGCCTCGGTCTTTAATGACCGCAGTAGCCGTGACAAGTTAATGCTAGATGAGATTTTAGAACGTAATCGTCACCGCGACTTACGCAATACACCTAAAATTGTACTCATGGCATTAACCGCCGCCGTTAAAGAGCAGCGCTGGGATATTGCCGACAACTTGCTTGAGCTCATTGATCCTCAGCAGTACCGTAGTGATGACCTCGCCTCTTATACGCTCGCTGTTACACAACTATTGCTGCATCATAAGGATTATCAAACGGCCAGCGCCTGGCTGAACAGTGAACAGCTAACTACCGCCATACCGTTAATGAAAGCCGATGATCAAATTGGTTTAAGCATTGCGCGTGCTGATGTATTACATGGACTTGGATACTATCCTGCGAGTGCACAAGAACGTATTTTTATTGAAAGCTTACTGACAACTAACAAGAATCAATCGGCTAATGCAAAAGCCATTTGGCAAACCTTGCTCAAAATGCCGGTTGAACAACTGCAAGCTGAACGCAGTCAATCTGTTGATGATGCTTATACAGCTTGGCTAGAGCTCGCCGTTATTCATTACACTAACCAAATTGATATTGCCCAGCAAGTGGAGCAAGTTCAAGACTGGCTTCAACGCTGGCCAATGCATAGCGCCGCTAACCATTTACCTAAGTCTATTAAAGTATTAAAAAAATCGGCTGCCACACGACCAGAAAAAATTGTTGCGCTGCTGCCATTAAGTGGCCCACTCAGTGAAGCTGGTAAAGCGGTTCAAGAGGGCTTAGCGACAGCCTATTTTACTGCGCTGAATGAAGGCTGGGAACTACCCACCATAACCAGTTACGACACACATCAGTATTCTATTGAACAACTCTATGCGCAGGCTACTCGTGATGGTGCCGATCTTATTATTGGCCCGCTAGAAAAAGATAAGGTGTCGGTACTATTAACTATGCCAACAGATATACCGATTCTTGCTCTTAACTATATTTCCGATACACCTAAGCTAGACGATACGGCGCACGTCGATGCTGTTAGTCAAGATACCAACAATGCCATAGCGAACGATACAATACGCATTATGCCCGCCCCCCTTAACATTATTCAGTTTGGCCTGGCCGCTGAAGATGAAGCACTACAGCTCGCTAACATTGCACGTGAAACTAATTATCGAAACGCGATAATTATTCAATCCAGTGCTGATTGGTCTAAACGAGCTAGTCATGTTTTCAGTCAGCAATGGACGGCTTCTGGTGGCACTATCGTTGGCAACACCACACTTACCGAAGCTAAAAATTATTCGGCAGAAATTGAAAACAGCTTACTGTTACCGACAAGTAACGCTCGACACCAACGCTTAGAAAATATTATTGGTCAACGCATTGAATTCACACCGCGTCGCCGTAATGATATCGATGTCATTGTCATATTCGCTAACAGCAAACAAACGCGCAGCATTAAACCCTTACTAGCCTACCACTATGCAGGCAAACTGCCGGTATATGGTAGTTCACATATTAATAACGGTATTGAACAGTCAACTAAAAATCGTGATTTGAATGGCATTGTCTTTAATGAAATTCCTTGGGTGTTAGAAAGCAATTCACTCAAACCTCAAGTCGCCGCCCGTTATATTAAAAATAAAAAATTAGGCCGCTTATTCGCTATGGGCTTAGATGCCTTTTATTTGCACCCTCGCATAGAGCAGTTAAAGCAGGCACCCGACAGCCAATTGCAGGGCATGACAGGACGTTTATCACTGCAAAATAATCGTATAGTCCGCGAGTTACAAATGGCCGAGTTTGCTAAAGGTAAAGCCAAAAAAACTGCGCAAACTCAGGACTAATACAGTAAACTCACTACATTTATTAATGAACATCTTTCCAAAGGAACTGGAAAATGAAATCAAAGGCAATCATTAAACGCTTAGATGCTTTTTTAAAAAAAGGATTAAAGCCGCAGCAAGCGACAACAACAAAAAATATAGGCGATGCTGCCGAACAAGCGGCCCTCGCCTATTTAATGGATCGCGGCCTAAGCCGCCTCGATACCAATTACCACACGCGTTACGGTGAAATCGATATTGTTATGGCCGAAGGCAAGGTCATTGTTTTTGTTGAAGTGCGTTACCGTAAAAATGCTATTTATGGCGGCGGTGCTAGAAGCATTACCCAAAATAAACAAGAAAAACTGATAAAAACAGCAAAGCATTATCTGCAACATCATCAAGCTAATGTAGAATGTCGCTTTGATGTAATGGATATGTCGCCAGCAGAATTAGTTTCGACTGACAATCAACAGCCATTTACTTTTAACTGGATAAAAAATGCGTTTATATCCTCATGAGTACTGATAACCCTTTTATTACAGAGCGCATTGCTGCAGCCATGCAAAACCTCGGTGGCTTGCCGGTAGAATTACCTAACGCCATTATTGATGCGGGCGTTCATATTGCAGGCCAGCTAGTACAAGAACACAAAGTGATTGCTGTTGGCATTGATAGCTTTGCACCCCTGGCTCAAATGTTTTGTAATAATTTAATGTATCGTGACGCCGAGCTTCGTCCTGCCCTACCGGCTTTATCACTCAACAGTGATGCCAGTGGTGTAGCAATGGCTGCCGCTCATGAAAATGCCGATGCGCTTTATAGCCGTCCTTTGAAATCAATAGGGAAAAACGGCGATGTACTCCTACTTCTTTGCCAAGATTTAAATAGCGCTATTGCTGCGACAACATTAGCAACGGCAAAAGCCAATGGCATGACTGCCATTATTATTGGTGCAAATAGCGAGCAGTTAACCATAAAAAATGACACTCAAACCCTATCGCTACTGTTAGAAGAAGCCGATTTAACCCGAATGCATGAAATATCACTGTTCATTTTAAATTGCTTAAACGATATTATTGACGAACAATTGTTTGGCACACACTAATTTAAAGACTCTATTAATAATGCTTACAGCTCTCGTAATACAAGGCCGCAATATTATGACAATCTCAAACATTCAACACCCAACAATAAAACTACGCACGCTTCTGAGCATCATTTTTTTACTATCATCATTATTATTATCGAGCTGCAGCTCTATTATTTCAGTATCGAGAGATAAGCCGATTGGCGAGAACTATGGTAAGCGCACCCCTGGCGCCTATGTTGATGATCAATTAATTGAAACAAAATCAAAAGTTAACCTAAAGAAAATAGATGCTCGCTTTGCTAACGCACAAGTTCGCATCGATAGCTTTAATGGCGTAGTGCTATTAACCGGCAATGTGGCTGCCGCTGACATGCGAACCATTGCGACAGAAACCATTCGTAAAATTCGCAAAGTGCGACGTGTGAATAATGAATTACGAGTTTCGCCGCCACGATCGTTCGGCGCAAAAGCGGGTGACGTATGGTTGAGTAATAAAGTCAAAACGCGTTTACGCTTTACCAAAAAAGCACCGCATAGCCGCGTTAATGTTATTACCGAAAACGGTGTGATTTATTTAATGGGCTTGGTAACGCGTAAAGAAGCAGAGACTATCGTGAACGTGGCGAAAAAATCGTACGGGCTACAAAAAATTGTTCGCGTCTTTGAATATATCGATTAACCGAGTTATTTCTTCAAGATCAGAATCGGTGAGCGATCGCTCACCGAAATAAAACTTATTTTACTACTCGTAAACTGGGCTTTTCAGCATGAGAAGTATCGGTCTTTTTGTTCGACACCAACTTGGGACCTGGGCCTTTAGGGGGTTCTGTTGGAGGGCCGGTTTCTATCTCTGGCTCAAACATCATACCTTGACCGTTCTCGCGCGCATAAATACCTAACACTGATTGCATGGGGGCAAAAATATCCATGGGAATGCCACCAAAACGCGCATTAAAACTCACGCCTTTTTTATCAATCAATAAATCACCAATCGCTGACGGGGCAATATTCAAGACAATTTGGCCATCTTTAACGTAATCTTGCGGTACTTCGACATTGGCGGCGTAAGCGTCAACTAAGACATAGGGTGTACAGTGATTATCAACAATCCATTGATACAAAGCATTAACCAGATAGGATTTACTGGATGACATAGCGGGTGGTTTAGAATCTGCCATCTTAATGCGCTCTTCTGTTTCACTCTAAGGATAGATAGATAATGCTAATTCAATCTAAAAAAACCTGATACACACTTAAAAAGTGCTCATCATATTTTCTCAAGCGTGAACTCAATCTCTAACAGAGGTTCTATCAATGGCGTAACACCGCCATTAGAAATTGAGAAATTAGCTGTCTAGGAGAACAATGACCTATCGGTTAGGTCGCATCTCACGTTCTATTTCAGATAAACTTTCTTGGAATGATTCCATATCAAACAAACGTTTCATATATTCCAACAAAGGCTTAACTTGTTTGTTGTTTGGCAGCTTTACGCCAAGTGACTCTAAGCGCCACAAAATAGGCCCTAAACAGCAATCAACCAATGTAAACTCTTCACTCATAAAGAAAGGTTTATCTGCAAATATAGGCGCAATACCAACAAAGCCATCGGCTAAATCTTTAGCCAGCTTCTCAGCATCACTCGCTTTACCGCTATCAATCGCATCAACTAATGCACACCAATCACGTTCAATACGATAGATGTACAGGCGACTCTCACCGCGTGCTACCGGGTAAACCGGCAATAACGGTGGATGAGGAAAGCGCTCATCCAAATACTCCATAATCACTTTTGATTCATAAAGAACAAGGTCTCTATCTAATAAAGTGGGGAGCGAACCATAAGGATTCACATCAACTAAATCGGCTGGCAAGTTGTTGCCATCCGTATCGATGATGTCGCAAGTTACACCCTTTTCGGCAAGTACAATTCTAACCCGATGGCTGTAATGGCTTGACGGGTCAGAGAGTAAAGTCATTGATGACCGCTTAGTCACCGCTTCAATAGCATCAGTTTCAGTATTAATGATCGATATCCTTCCAATATTCGCGGTTCAGTAAGAACGCGAAAACAAAAAACACAGCAATAAAGAGTAGAACACTAATGCCCATACGCTCTCGTTTTACTGCAGACGGTTCTGCCATGTACGTCATAAAGTTGACTAAGTCATACATCGCTTTTTGATATTCTTCTTGGTTTAAACTGCCTTCTGCTTCGCCTGCAACTACACGTCCACAGTCACTGTAAGCATCTTCTAGCGGCTCACCGTTCTCATCACGCTTTACACCACCATTGGCAGCAATCGCGATAGCGGGCCTACAAAGCTGATCACCTTGCAAGTCTAACAGCACATGCGGCATGCCAACATCTTTAAAAACTAAGTTGTTGACACCGTATGGACGCGATGGGTCCAAATAAAACGAATTTAAATAAGTGTACAGCCATTCAGGCGAACGAGCACGAGCCGCCAAGGTTAAATCAGGTGGTGCTCCACCGAAGACCTTTTTTGAATAGCCTTCGGTCATGGAGATATTCATCAACGCGCCGAATTTAGTGTCATTACCTAAAATGAGATGCTCTTTGGCGATAGACTCAGGAATACCTAAATCATCGGCCAAACGGCCCCAGCGCATGTACTTTGCCGAGTGACAGCCCATGCAATAGTTAACGAACAGTGCAGAACCACTTTGCAATGAATCGGTATCGGTTAAATCAAAGTCGACCTCTGCACAGGGGATTTGTCCACAATCAAAAGCGGATTCAGCAGCTACCGCTTTTAATGGAATAATCGCCAAGGCTAAAATTAGAATCAATACACCCAGCGAACCGAATATACCCATGCCGCCAGTCGTTGTTACACGATCAGGCACTGGCTTGGTCGTTTCTAATGTTGTCCAAACAGGCATAAACAAGAAGAAAGAGAAGTAAAGCACTGAACAAATACGCGCTAACATCGTACGTGAATCAGTCGGTGCCCAAACACCCAGTACGCCCAAAATAATGAATGAAGAGATAAATACAACTAGGGCAATCTTAGTAAAGATACCGCGATAACGAATCGACTTAACCGGGCTACGATCTAACCACGGTAATAAGAATGGAATCGCAACTGACGCGGCGAAGAATACAAAGCCCCAGAATTTATCTGGAATTGCACGCAATACTGAATAGTAAGGGGTGAAATACCAAACCGGCGCAATGTGCTCAGGTGTCTTTAATGGATTCGCAATTTCAAAGTTCGGCGCTTCAAGGAATAAGCCGCCTACCTCTGGCATAAAGAACATAATAAAGCAGAAGATAAACAAGAAGACCGCAATCGCTTGTAAATCATGCACCGTGTAGTAAGGGTGAAAAGCCACGCCATCTAACGGTATGCCGTTTTCATCTTTATGCTTTTTAATATCAACGCCATCGGGGTTGTTTGAACCCACTTCGTGCAACGCTAACAAATGCAGCACCACTAGAGCCAGTAATACGATAGGCAAAGCCACAACGTGCAAGGCAAAGAAACGGTTAAGCGTAATACCCGAAATCAGATAATCACCACGGAACCACTCAACTAAGGCTTCACCTACGTACGGAATAGCACCAAAGAGCGAGATAATAACCTGCGCACCCCAGTAAGACATTTGTCCCCATGGCAGTACATAACCCATAAAGGCTTCGGCCATGAGTACGACAAAGATCAACATACCGAAGATCCAAATCAACTCACGTGGCTGCTTGTATGATCCATAAATTAAGGCACGGAACATATGTAAGTAGATAACGATGAAAAACGCTGAGGCACCGGTTGAGTGCATGTAGCGAAGAATCCAACCGTAGTCGACATCACGCATGATGTACTCAACTGAAGCAAAAGCCTCTTCTTGGCTGGGCACATAGTTCATGGTTAACCAGATACCGGTGAGTAATTGGTTAACTAACACCAATAACGATAGAACACCAAAGAAGTACCAGAAGTTAAAGTTTTTAGGGGCGTAATAAGCGCCCATATGTGTATTCCAAGTCCGCACGATAGGCAGTCGAGCATCGACCCAGTCGCGAAGATTTACTAACCAATTTCCCATTATGCATTCTCCCCATCAACACCAATAATCATCAATGAATCTGTTTCATAGGTGTAAGGTGGTACAACTAGATTTTCTGATGCTGGCACACCTTTATAGACGCGACCAGCCATATCGAATTTTGAACCGTGACAAGCACAGAAAAAGCCGCCATTCCAACTTGCGTCAGGGGCTGCAGAATCTAACTTCTTAATATATTTTGGCGAACAACCCAAATGTGTACATAAACCTACCAGCACAAGAAACTCGCTCTTGACCGCTCGGTTGCGACTATCAACATAAGTTGGTTGACTAGAGGCTAGCGATTCCGGATCTTTCAGATCGCCATCATTTTCTACTAGGCTGTCGAGCTGTGCTTGAGTACGGCGAATAACAAACACCGGTTGGCCACGCCACTCAACACGCACTAATTGTCCTGGTTCCATTTTGCCCGCGTCAAACTTAACGGGTGCGCCGGCCGCTTTAGCCTTAGCACTAGGGTTCCACGAGCCAAGGAATGGCACAGCGATGCCTACAGCACCCGCTGCTGCAACTGCCGATGTGGCTGCTGTTAAAAACCGTCTTCGGCCGGTATTGGTGCCGTTGTTACTCATCTGATTCTCCTAAAGCCGTATAACGCAACGTTATACTGTATATGCTAGAACTCGGTAGCTAGAACTGGTCATTAAACTGTGTAACTGGGGGGCATCTGCTCAACAACAAGGTATAACAAATGCCCTGTACTCTCGGTTAATAACTCACAAGCAGATCAAATATCACGCAAACTAAAATGAATGATTTTATACTCGCTTAAAGTGAATTCCGTTAGTACGAAAAGTATTGGCTGGCATCAACTGGATAAGCGTTTTATGCGCTCAACACACTGGGTCATTGACCCAGCCATCAGCCGGTGCGAATGGTAAATTAATCTAGCGCTGCTGTCAGAAAATTGTGCATTTTTGCAGGTACTTTCTGCGTAAATTCAATCACTTTCAAACATTTTGGCGCTATCGCCCAACAATCACCCCTTTCAACTATTTTTATACGCGCAGCGGGGGTTGTTGGCTCATTAGGCCAGCCATTAAATGATGGCTTTTTGACCGGCCTTTTCACAATATCAAGCTCTCAATATCAAGCTTGTAATAAAACACGCGAGGCAAAAACGCAGGCGAAAAAAAAGCCCGATAAAAATCGGGCTTTTTGCCATCGCCAAAAGACGATTAACGTTTCGAAAATTGTGGTTTCTTACGCGCTTTACGTAAACCCACTTTCTTACGCTCAACTTCTCGAGCATCACGTGTTACGAAACCTGCTTTTCTAAGCGGTGAACGTAAGGCCTCATCGAATTCAATCAATGCACGAGTAATACCGTGACGGATTGCACCGGCTTGACCAAAGCTACCACCACCTCTAACAGTGACGTTAACATCAAATTTCTCATCACAATCAACCAGTTGTAAAGGTTGACGGACAATCATACGAGCCACTTGTCGACCGAAAAATTCATCGAGTGGACGCTTGTTGACAGTAATTGTGCCGCTGCCATCTTTTAGGAAGACACGTGCTGAAGCCGTTTTACGTCGACCTGTACCCGTGTAATATTGAATCGCTGCCATAGTCTTGTGCTCTTACAATTCTAGAATTTGTGGTTGCTGTGCTGTATGTGGATGCTGATCACCCGCGTACACTTTCAGCTTACGAAACATCTCTCGACCTAGAGGATTTCTAGGAAGCATGCCTTTAACAGCCGACTGTATAGTCCGCTCAGGTGCTTTTTCGATTAATTTATTGAATGAGATAGACTTAAGTCCACCTGGGTAACCGGTATGCGAATGATAAATTTTATCAGTGCCTTTTTTACCAGTAACCGCAACTTTCTCAGCGTTCACGACAATAATGAAGTCGCCAACGTCCATGTGCGGAGTATATTCAGCTTTATGTTTACCACGCAATCTATGCGCAATTTCAGTCGCCATGCGACCGAGCGTTTTACCTGTAGCGTCGACGATAAACCAATCATGTTGGATATCAGCAGGCTTGGCACTATAAGTTTTCATCAGAAAACATCCCAAATTGGCCCAAATATGTGGGCGTTGACTATGATTACTCCGCATTTGGAGCAAGCTAAAAAAGAGCGCGAATACTACAGAATCAAATACGGTTTAGCAACTGATTTATCAATAAGATAACGCAACACTTAACGCTTAAGCCGGTGACGATAACCCAACACCGCAAAGTAACGGCTTATTAGCCTCCAAAACTGCGGTTAACAGAGTCGATTGCAGCGCTATTACAGCTATAAATAGCCGTGCAAAAAGGGCCTCATACAACCACTAGCAATACTCACTTAAGACCCAAAATAGGCTCTCAGGCCAGTATTCATGGGCCTTTCAGACTGAAACCCTGTTCATGCAATATTTAAGCCTTATGCGCAGCAGCCAAATATTCGTGAGATTGCATTTCTTGCAAGCGGCTACAGGTGCGCTGAAACTCAAAGGCCAAACGGCCATCTTGATACAAATCTTGCAAATTCACAGCCGCCGATAAAACCAACTTAATATTGCGATCATAAAACTCATCGACCAAATTAATAAAGCGACGCGCCCTATCCTCATTATGAAAGCCCATTTGAGGGACATTACTAATCAGTACGGCATGAAACTCTTTCGCAATCTCAATATAGTCATTTTGCGAGCGAGGCCCATCACAAATAGCATCAAAATCAAACCAAACAACATCATCGGCCAAATAACGAACATCGATATGGCGCCCCTCAATCTCAATAGACACATCGACCTTATGACTCACAAGTTCGCTATCTCGCTGCGGCACTAAGCGCTGAAAGCTCTGCAGCAGGCTCGCATCAGCACCCTCATCTAATGGCGTATAATACAATTCAGCACGCTCTAAGGTCCGCAGACGATAATCCACACCCCCATCGATATTGAGCACTTCTGTATGCTGCTCAATTAATCCTATAGCCGGCAGAAACCGCGCTCGCTGCAAACCGTCCTTATAAAGACCCTCGGGCGCTATATTAGAAGTGGCAACCAGACACACGCCTCGCTTAAATAAAGCATCAAACATGCCTGCAAGAATCATTGCATCGGTAATATCTGAGACAAAAAACTCATCAAAGCAAATTACCTTAGCTTCGGCAGCAATGCGATCGGCAACGACTTCTAACGGATTTTTCGTGTCAGCTAAAGTCGCGAGCTCTTGATGAACGCGACGCATAAAGCGGTGAAAGTGAATACGCAATTTCTGATCCATGGGCAAGGCATCAAAAAACATATCCATTAAATAGGTTTTGCCGCGTCCAACACCGCCCCAAAAATATAAGCCACGCTCTGGCAGTATTGATGGTGACCGACCGAGCAGTCGATTAATTAAAGACAAACCTTTATCTTTAATCGATAAGTTTTGCTGCGCGAGCAGACGATCAAACAAATTATCGAGCTTTTTAATCGCCAACGCCTGCGCAGGATCAGCATGAAAATCAGACTTTTCTAGATCCATTAAATAGCGATCTTGTGGACGAATAATAGCAGTCATAAATCAGGCGAATACTCAGGCATTAAAGTAAGGTATTAAAAGAAGGGCTTTTAAAAAACAGCCACTCGTAAGCAGCGCACAGATTACCCCCACTTCATGTGCTTAGCAACGTGATGTCCGCGATGAATAGCAGATAAAATACGCTAATAACGCCCGATTTCCCTCATTTAGCGTTATACTAAAGCTCTGTCTAAATAGTATGACGAGAGATTACATAAAGAGAGATTACATATGTTTGATTTAGGTTTTTTGGTTTTTATCGGATTTGTCGCCGCTATTATTGGTTTATTAGTGGGTATTGGCTTGTATCGTAATTCGGGTAATGCAGAACAAAAAGTGCACGAATTAAACCAAGCATTAGCCGACGCTGAAACCAAAAACAAACAATACCAACAACATGTCGCCGATCATTTTTCGCAAACGGCACTCATGCTAAATGACTTGACCGAAAAATATAAAGACATTCATCAACACCTAGCACTGGGTGCCGATCAATTATGTCGCGATGAACACGGCCAATCACTCTTACTCGATTCCGTACTCACCGGTGATGCGCCCTCTGCATCCGAGCCTTTGCAAGCCCCACTCGATTATGCACCTAAATCGGATGCAGCCAATAGCGGCACCTTGTCTGAAGATTACGATCTAGAAAAAATCAATCTTGGGCAAAATGATGAAGATGCAGACCCCACTGAAACCGATTACAGCAATACCTCTGCAAGTGATGAACAAGAACCGACGATGAAACAAACGCCACCGAATGTGCACGCGATTTAATCCAAGCTATTAACGCTACCTATCTATTACTAGCTACCTATCTATTACTAGCTACCAAGCCTCAGCATTAGCGCGACATAACAACTGCATAAGGCATTATGCTCGCGCTAGACAGCTAATTTAGGTTACCTTTTTTTCGTAAACACCCACCATCTGACGACTTAACGCCATAAGCTGGCCATCCTGATGATAAATTTTCGCCTCGGTATGCGCATAACCGGCTGCCGCTTGAACCGCCTCACACTCATAATAAATATAGTCACTGGCATTAAGCTCCGCTCGTGGATTTAGAAACTCAATATTCCAAGTAATAGAACTACTAGGCGCCACACGCTCAAGCATGGGCAACACCGCTGGCGGCCAAGCATCAATTAACGCCACTAAAGCAGCGTCAGTAAACACCGGTGGCGCCTCAGCAAAACGTACCCAACCACTTACGCGGGCTTCTGAACTGCCACTAAAAGGCATATGCTCACTGGTGTACTTCATATCAAGATGCTGCACAAACTCAGGCATTAATTGCGCTATAAAAGGGACTTGCATCGATTTTTCTGGAAACATTTTAGTAGCCGGCGTAATTTGCAAATTGGCAAATCGTTGAACGCCAAAGCAGGCTATAATCTGTGTTTTTACCTCACCACCTTGAAGCAGCTGACCTTCTACCTGCATAACCGATTTACCCTTAGAAAGCACCTTATGACGAAACTCACAAGGTTCATCTGCAATCGTAGGGCCACAAAAATGAATATTAATGGTGCATAAATCCCGACCGCTTAAATCTTCTTGTGATTCAATATGCACCAATATCAATGCCGCGGTTAAGCCGCCAAAAGCACTACGCCCCTGCGACCAACAAGTACCAATCGAAAGCGCAGCAGCGCTTTGTAGCTGTTTTTCATAATCTGAATAAGTCATTCAATTCCTGATTTTTTATTACTATTTTTTTCAAAAGCTAACTATGCAATGGATTACGCACTTATCACTAAACTGGATTATCACAATCAACAAAGTGGCACTCTACATTCCATTTACTCGCCAAAAACTCACCCAGAGCCTTTACCCCGTAACGCTCAGTGGCATGATGCCCAGCAGCAAAAAAGTGAATACCAGACTCGCGAGCCTCATGCACCGTTTGCTCAGAAATTTCACCGGTAATATACGCATCAACGCCTAAATCAGCAGCGGCTAGCAATGATGACTGCGCACCACCCGTGCACCAAGCAACACGCTTTATGTCTTTATTTACCGGAATATGCAAAGGCTCACGCTGCAAACACTGAGCAAGGTGTTTAACCATTGTCGCGCCATCACAGGGCGTATTGAGTGTGGCAGTCCGAATTAATGGCGGCATACCATTAACAGCAGTCTCATCATCCGGCCGCCAACCTAACACTTTTGCTAGCTGTACGTTATTACCGAGCTCTGCATGAAGATCGAGCGGTAAATGGTAAGCCAGCAAGCTAATATTATTTTCTAGCAAACGTGCAATACGGCGCTTTTTAATACCAACAATTTGCGGCGCTTCATTTTTCCAAAAGTAACCATGGTGAACTAAAATCGCGTCGGCATTAATGGCGACAGCATGTTCGATTAATGCCTGACTAGCTGTCACACCCGTAACAATAGTGTTGATTTCTGCGCCACCTTCAACCTGCAAACCATTGGGACAATAGTCCTTAATTTTATCAATAGCTAATAATGTATTGAGATAATCAACAAGCTGCGACAATAAAATCATGTAAAACCTCTATAAAATATGCGTAAAACTAGCTGCACAAACAAAGCACTTTGAATTATTAAAATATTCCCCTGTATAATCACAGGCATTATGGTCTAGGATGGTAGCTATAACAGTGAGCCAGGCAACCACTAGGACATTTTATACTAATCGTATAAAAGCGCACGAGGGTATTGAGCTTTGAGCATTAAAAGACCATCACATACACGCTGGAAAAACAGGGCACGCCATTATTTCTGGCCTATATTAACCGGCTTACTGTTTGCAGCCCTACTATTACAGTTCAACCGAGCCCCCTCTGGCAATTCCGCCGATCCGTTTATTACCAGTTATGCCGATGCTGCTCAGGTAGCTCTACCGTCCGTCGTCAACATCTATACCAGCCGCACCATTCATGTAGAAAACCATCCACTGTTAAAAGACCCTGTTTTTAAACGCTTTCTCAATAACAAAGGTGTTCGACAACGCGATAAAATCGAACGCAGCTTAGGCTCTGGCGTTATCATTAGCAGCAATGGCTATGTACTAACGAATAACCATGTTATTGATGAAGCCGATCGTATTCGAGTACTACTCGCTGATGGTCGTGAAAGACTGGCAACGGTCATAGGCTCTGACGCTCCCACCGACCTTGCCGTACTAAAAATTGATCTCGACAATCTAACACCTGCTATTTTTGCTAACCCTAAAACCATTCGCATAGGTGATATTGTTCTCGCCATAGGTAACCCCTACGGCATAGGGCAAACCGTGACTCAAGGCATTGTATCTGCCACGGGTCGCCATGGCTTACAAATTAATACCTATGAAAAATATATTCAAACTGATGCCGCCATCAACACAGGTAATTCAGGTGGAGCATTAGTTAATGCCTATGGAGAATTAATTGGCATTAACAGTGGGCTGTATTCAAAAACGGGCGGCTCAAACGGTATTGGCTTTGCCATTCCTATCGACATAGCCTCTTATGTATTTGAAAATATCGTCGAGCATGGAGAAGTCGTTAGAGGCTGGCTAGGTATTAGCGCCGAAGAAATCACGCCCAGTGTTGCCGAAGCCTTTAACCTTAAAAGTTTACGAGGACTCGTATTAACCGATATAGAAACTTATGGCCCAGCAGAAAAAGCCGGTTTACAAATAGGTGATATCATCACGCATATTGACAACACTAGTGTTGGTAATGGCAATATCGGCATGCATAAAATTGCCCAAACCAAACCCGGCACTAGCATTCATATTCGAGCTATGCGCAAAGGCGAATCTCAAGATTTTTTAGTTGAAATTGGCTTACGACCTAATAATAAAAGCGATTAACTATTATGAAAATATGGGTCGATGCTGATGCCTGCCCAGGGGTCATTAAAGAGATTTTATTTCGCGCGGCAGAACGCCGCCAAATAACCACGACCCTTGTCGCCAATCAATCACTTGCCACTCCGCCATCACCTTATATCCAAATGCTTCAAGTGCCATCAGGCTTTGACGTTGCCGATAACGAAATTGTTAGACGACTGACCGCCGGTGACTTAGTGATTACCGCGGACATACCACTAGCAGCAGAAGTCATAGAAAAAGGCGGTAAAGCGTTAAATCCACGCGGCGAGCTGTATACTACCGATAATATTAAAGCACGACTCAATATGCGCGACTTTATGGACACACTGAGATCAAGCGGCGTCAATACCGGCGGACCACCGCCATTAGGTCAAAACGAAAGACAGCACTTTGCCAATAATTTAGATAGACTACTCACGCAGCATCAAAGTCACGGATAAAAACAATAGCTAACGCTAACAATAAGATATCACAACTATGAATATTTTAATTACCGGCGCAACCGGCCTTATAGGCACAGCACTTAGTACCGCATTAACCGCCGAAGGTCATAACGTTTATGCCTTGTCGCGAGACAGCGTTGCAGATGCCATTAAACCTGCGCCTTTTTATTGGCAACCCAAACAAAAAATTATTCGCTTCGATAGCTCAATCAGCATTGATATTGTGATTAATCTCGCCGGTGAAAACATTGCTGACCGTCGGTGGACAGCCAATAGCAAAGCAACCATTTGGCAAAGCCGTATTGATTCAACTCAGCTTTTATCCGAGACCTTAGCCAAACTCAATAACAAACCTTCGTTATTGATTTCTGCATCCGCGATTGGCTTTTATGGTGATACTGGCTCCAACATTGTTGATGAGCGCAGTAGTGCAGGCAATGAGTTTTTGGCCGATTTATCTGTGGCATGGGAACAAGCCACCGCTGCTGCGTCAGCAGCAGGTATCCGTACCGTTCACCTTCGCACAGGGATTGTATTAAGCCCCAATGGCGGCGCCTTAAAACAAATGTTATTACCGTTTAAATTGGGCTTAGGTGGCGCGTTTGGTAATGGCCAGCAATATATGAGCTGCATTGGACTGCATGAAGCGGTCAATATTATTCAATTTATTATGGCGCAAGAAAGCATTCATGGTGCTGTTAATATGGTCGCGCCAGAAGCGGTTACCAATAAAGTGTTTACCAAAACCTTAGGCGCCGTATTAAAACGACCCACTATCTTCACTGTCCCCGTTCCCATTGCTAAGTTCGCTTTTGGTGAAATGGCAGACCACTTATTACTCACGGGTGCGCGCGTTAAACCGTCTGTATTAATCGAGCACGGGTATACCTTCAGCGATAAAGACTTAACCTCAACTTTAGAGCGGGTTTTATTAGAATAATAACGATAGGCTTACAGGCTGCATTTTCTTTAGCGTGAACATCCAGTTACAATATAAAAAACCACTTTTTTAAGAGCGACTATCGATCACGCTCAATAGTGATACCCATAAAACCCAAACGAGCCAAACTCAACATGTCAGCAAACTCTCCTACCATTGACCTCGCCATCCAACTTATGGCCTGTAAATCCGTCACTCCCGATGATGCCGGATGTCAGCAACTGATGATTGACCGACTCGAAGCCATTGGCTTTCAAGTGAGTAAGCTACGCTTTGATGATGTTGATAACTTTTGGGCAGTTCATGGTGACAGCGGAGATATACTCGCATTTGCTGGCCATACCGATGTGGTACCGGCTGGCGACGAAAGCCATTGGGAATACCCTCCTTACTCTCCCACCATAAACAACGACATGCTATGCGGTCGAGGGGCGGCCGACATGAAAGGCAGCCTTGCTGCGATGATAACAGCGGCAGAGAACTTTATTGGCGACCAACCCAACCACCCTCACCGTCTTGCCTTTTTAATTACCAGTGATGAAGAAGGTATTGCGGCTAACGGCACAGTTAAAGTGATGGAGCATCTAGCGTCCATTAATGAAAAAATTCGCTGGTGCGTTGTAGGCGAGCCTTCAAGTACAGAAACAACCGGTGACGTCATCAAAAATGGTCGCCGTGGTTCACTCGGTCTAAAGTTAACGATTAATGGTATTCAAGGGCATGTTGCCTACCCGCAACTGGCTGATAATCCTATCGATCGATTTGGGCCTGCCTTAGTCGAGATCAGCAATACCGTATGGGATAATGGCAATGCATTTTTCCCTGCCACTTCCTTTCAGATCTCCAATCTACAAGCGGGCACTGGCGCAACCAATGTTATTCCTGGCACACTCAATATAACGGCTAACTTTCGATTCTCAACCGAATTGACGGTTGAAGCGATTCAGCAACGTTTTTTGAGTATTCTCGACAAGCACGAGCTGAATTATGAAATTACATGGCACTTAAGTGGCCATCCCTTTATTACCGAGCACGGTGAATTAATCGATGCCAGCATGGCGGCTATCAAAGAAGTCGTTGGTATTGAAACACAACTGAGTACAGCCGGTGGCACATCAGATGGTCGCTTTATTGCGCCAACGGGTGCGCAATTAGTTGAACTAGGTCCGGTTAATGAAACAATTCATCGTGTTAATGAACGCGTTAATGCCGCTGAGCTCGATAAACTCAGTTTAATTTATCAATCTATTATGCAACGATTACTGCGTTAATTAGCGACTAATGAAAAAAATCTGGGTATCTCTGCGTACTTATTTATCATCCATTATTGCGAGTGATATCCAGCGTTTAAAGCATTTTTCCGTCAGTGCTATTGTTTTTTTTGTGGCCTACGTCATGGTTTACTGGTGTGAAAATAACATGCCGCCGTCACTCAAACAGGAACTCACCACCCTCGCCTTTCTTTTTATCTCCGCATGCGCCTTTATCTGGGCCATGACCATGCAAATCTGTTACATCATCGCTAAAACACTCAAATAAAATTTTACAATTCATCTCGCAAACAGCCTCTCTTCTTTAAGCAAGCAAAAAAAAAACAACTAAACTTTAAAATATTAATGAGGAGCAAAGAGTGCTCATCCAGATTTTATAATCATGGGCATAGCGCGATAACAATTAAGGTAAACCGCCAGCAAGCCTCTACAAACATATTTTATAGTCCTTAATGAATCACTAGTATTTATCATGCCATTATTAAATATTAATCAAGGACCGCCACAGAATCTATCGCTATGACTAAAACAATCATAAGCGTATTCAATTAGGAGTAAACAGTAGTGCCTCTTGAGTTTCCAGAAGATACAACGCTTGCATCCCGCTATGTCAAACAGGCATTGCCAATGATGATTAAGAATAAAATTGCACCTAACCCCTGTAATTTTGCGCTTTGGTACGCCTATGTTTCTAATCGTGATTTAGCTTTAAACAAGAAGCTTGACGTGACCATTAAAGAAAAAGGCACCTGTCCAGAAGTCGTGAGCCGCGAGCTATTTAAAAAGCATGTCATTAAAGAAGAGATTGCCTTACAAAAAAACCTCCAAGAATCCTTAAGCAATGTTGTACAAGAATTAGTAAGCAGCGTTAATGACACCAAGAATCAAACCAACACCTTTAGACAGTATCTTGAAACCAGCCTCAACGAAATCCTATCCGATCCAGACCCAGTACATATTCAAGAAACCGTGAAAAATCTGATTAAAACGACAAAAGACGCCAGCTTTTTAGCCAATGAATTTCAATCGCAACTGCAAACAGCCGAAGAAGAAATTACAGCGTTAAAGCAGCAGTTAGATCAGCGTGAAGAAGATGCTTATTTAGATGCGCTGACCAAAGTAGGCAACCGTCGTGCATTTGATCGACGCTTAGTAGAGTTATTTCAAGATACCGATATGGATGCGACATTGGTGTTAGTAGATTTAGATCATTTCAAAAACCTCAATGATACCTATGGCCATTTGATGGGTGATAAAGTGTTGCAAGGTGTTGCTAAAGTGATGCAGAAGACTTGTCCTGATAGTGCATTAGCCGCTCGCTATGGCGGTGAGGAGTTTGCTTTTTTAATTCAGGGCAATGCCGATGCGGGTGCAAGAGTTGCTGAGCAGACACGTCAATTATTGGGTAAGTTGTTATTGCGTAAGAAGAGTGATGGCCAAGTGATTGATAATATTACTGCGTCGTTTGGTGTTGCGCAGCGCACAGCGGGCGAGTATCCAGAGCAGTTGATTGAACGGGCGGATAAGGCGCTTTATGAGGCGAAGGAAGCTGGGCGGAATCGAGTAACAATGGCGGCGTAAATTTTTTGTTTGGTGATGGGACGATACTTTAGTGGCAATAGCATATTCTGAGAGTTTACTTTTTTTAAAGTTTTAAATTCAAGGTCGTCGGGGGTGGTCCGACAACCAGAACCTTGTGCGTATATTTATAGTGGTAATGGGATATTCTGAAGTTTTACTTTTCTTGTTTAAGTTTTAAGGTCAAGACCGTCGGGGGTGGCCCGACATGCCAGTCACTTTTTTTATTCGCTTCGCTCACCCTACGGGGCGCCCTTCAGGCGCAGCGCAAACTACGCTGTGCAACAGCAAAAAAAGTCACCAAAAAATGCCGTAAGCTTAACGGCGAAGCTTAACCACGACGGGTGCATCTCGTAGGGTTTTCTGTCCAGCAGTTTCAGAGGGATTATCGCCAAGCGGTATAGAAGGTGCTTTTTTAAACTTTAAGAGTAATGTTATATTCTGGATTTTTGC
>Ga0206126_10002230_pt1 | contig 21602 bp, 9 predicted proteins | sample Helgoland_Spring_5_FD_148621 | JGI IMG/M metagenome (GOLD analysis project Ga0206126, IMG submission 148621) | Pelagic subsurface seawater microbial communities from Kabeltonne, Helgoland, North Sea - Helgoland_Spring_Bloom_20160412_1 | ecosystem: Environmental > Aquatic > Marine > Epipelagic ...
AGTAATTGTACCGTTCGCAGATACTTTCTTAATCAGCATGGTTGAGCCGTTTTGATCAAGAAACCATGCGGCGGAACTATCATCGAGTAGGCTGACTTGTCCGATCGGATCAATCGCCCATAAGTTTGAACCTGACTGATTATATTGAGCTAGGTAGCCACCAGCATTTCCAGACAGGTCAAGATTTGTTGTATCGGCTGTAAAATTAGATGAATTTGAATCACCCGCAATCCATAGACTCCCATTTACATCGGTTGATATAGATTGAACGGTTTCCCATTGACTGCCCCCGAGGGATTTTGCCCACGCAATTTTTCCTGTGGAAGCAATTTTGGCAATAAATGCATCCGTTCCCCCACTGGAAGTGAGTGTGGAAGTACCCATCGTTGTTGAACCAGTAAATGTCCCGGCAATTGCGACTCGCCCGTCGGGATCAGGAGACAGGTCAAAAATAGTAGAATTTGTAAAAACGGTAGTGAGGCTTGCATTGAAGTCCTGATCAAATCGGGTTGCAAAAGCAGTGGTGTTATTTGCATCTAAAACAGCTCCTGGAATAGAAAGTCCGTTACCCGAAAAAGACCCAGTTAGCCAAATGCCTGCATCAATATCAGGCTTGAGAATGAGGTTGGGAGCAAGACTTGTATTGTTGATGTCGGGATTACCTAAAGAGACTACCTTATCCACTAATCCGGTAGGTGCTACCCGTGCGATAAAAAGCTGTCCCGCGGTGCCGTTACCATCAAAGGCGGTTGTGCCAATCGAAAAATTACCTTCTGGTACAATACCAGCTGTCCATCCATTACCCAATGTATCGACAGTAAATACTTGGTTTATTGCTTGATCGCCTTCACCAATCCAACCCACATTGGTAAATTGTTCATCTGCACCAAGGTTTTGTCCTTTCGGGAATGTTTGAGTCCAACCGTGTGGCAATACCTCCGAAACGGAATATCCACCAGGATAAAGGTTGGTAAATGAGTAGTTTCCTGCAGGGTCGGAAGTCGCATTAGGCTCGCCAATATCGAACTCACCGTTGTTATTATAATCAAGAAAAGCAGTCCATTCTTTAAGGATTTCTTCTCCTGAATCCTGAACAGTGTTGTGGTTTCGATCGAACCAAAATTGACCATGTATCTCACTCGGGCCAAATAAATTACGAACAGGGGCCGGAGTTTTAAGGGGATTGCTAGGAAGGTCGGTTGCAAGTTCGTTCACATATAGTCGGTAATTTGCAGGCGGTAAAATTGCGGGCAATTTTGCATATGCGGATTGTGTGGCATCGTCATAGACCACCGAAGCAAGTTCAATCGGTGTGGTTGTATTATTTTCGTTAACCCGATCCAAGCGAATGGAGCGAACATGAATAGATTCAGGAGCCATTCTCTCGTTGAACACGGCAACTACGGTTTCGCCCGGGAGTACAGTTGAGTTTTCCCGAGGGAAATAGGTGAGCACTTGGGGAGGTACTAAATCGTCGGCAATGGTTAGGGTATGTTCATTACTTGCACCAGGGCCTGGCCAATAGGCTTCATTTCCTCCTGTATCTCGAGCAATTATACGGAGGCGAAGAGTTGCCTGGTCTTTACGAAGTGGAACTTCGAGGGTATGGGCAAATGGATAGCCTCCATCAACAAAGACTTTTTCCCCATCAACAAAGAAGTCCACATTTTTAACTTGTATATCATCCTGGACGAAAGCTCGCAGGGTAAGGAGTTTTGCTTCTTCCACCGTTCCGTTCATGTCATTTAAGGTGACTGATAGGGTGGGCTTGATTCCATTGATGTCATAAGCCCGGTAGTTGACGACCTGTAGACCTTTGGTTCCGTCGGCGACGTAGGCAAGCCCGTTGTAGATCGAAACCGCACCTGCATTGCCGGGAGTGGGGAAACGGGTTTCAAAATTTTCCATATATCCACCTGCCCGTAAAAAATCTCCATTGTTTTGAACTGTGTAAATACTTGGGTCGGCTTGTGCGAACGCAGGGCTATTTCGATGTTCAAGTACAATGGCTAGACCAGAACCGTTAGAAACTGTCTGGCGCCAACCCCGTGAAGGTGTTTTGGTGCGTTCCGCTCGAACTGGAATTGTAGGATCAGAAAGATCTATACGGTTAAAACCCATTAAGTCGGTTACGTAGGCAAAGTCGTCTCCAATAAAAAGTCGTCTTCCTAATCCGTTTTTAAGTCCCCATTGACGATGTCCTGGAGTATCCACTGAGTTGCGGGGTAGAAATGGACCATCATCGTCCTTAAAGCGCCCGTTGAATGTAGGAATAGAATGTAATCGGCTTCTTTGTCGTTGAACATTCTCGAGGGCATAGAGCGAGTCCCCATTCATTCCGAGATCTTCGATGGTTTGACCTAGGTCAATTTCATCAATGTTTTGCCCACTAAAAAGATCGTAACTTTTAATTTTTCCATTTTCCAATCCGACAAAAGCAATCTTACCAGCAACAGCAACGGCGTTTGCAGGTGATTCCTGCGGGATATTCCAAATCTGAGAAGGGCTTTCAATACTGGTTAGGTCTAGAACAGTCAAACCAGCTGATCCATCTGCAATAACCAAATAGCCTTCTGTGAGGGCAGCTTTTCGAACTGAGCCTGGAGTATTAAATGTGGATTGCTTGATCGGTCGAACTCCTGATCCAATGTCGAATATGTCCACCCCACTTGGCCCATTACCCAGAATGGCAAGGTCGTTTCCGGTGGTTACAAAGTCGGAAAATCCACGTGTGGGAGCAATGGTAGCTAGAATACCAGTAAAAACAGGATTTCCTCCACTTGGGTCGGTACCGTTAAGGATTTCAAAACCGTCTGGTATTCCATCTCCGTCGGTGTCCGGTTGGCTTTTATTAGTACCGACAATCCGTTCACCCCGGTCGCTCAGGTAGTCAAAGTCACTGTCGGGTTTGTCGTCATGACAGAGTGGGATAGGGGGCACCGGACCATTCCCTCCATTGCGGGGGGATATAAAAGTAGTTGAACCAATGACAAGTGTGGTCGGTTCAAGCATCCATGCTTCATACCAGCTGTTGGGTCGTACGATCGCATCATAGGAGCCACCAGTTCCAACCCTAATTCTTTGGGCCGCAATCGGAGGGTCACGTGTTTCTTCCGCTTCAGAGCCGATTCTCTTTAAGAAAACAAATGATTCTCCTTTGTAAATGTGCAGGTTTCCATTGAGGGTGGCATGGAGGAATTTTTGCCATGATTGAGCAAATTTTTTGAGCTGGTTATCGAGTCGACTATTTCCTCCAGGGATAGAACGGTATGCTTTTATTGTGGAACTAATTTCCTTTGCAATGAGGGATCGGTCAGTCTGTAAGACATCATGTCCAGAGATTCCTACGGTTTGTCCAATTAATGCGGAGAGTGAAACGGAGTAATTTTCCCATTTACTGATTTGACTCGAAATTTTTGCTTTTGCCCGATTTAAATCGTTTATAAATACCTGATGAGCAGAATTTATCTTGGTCTGAGCGGAACTATTTTTGGACGCGATAATTGCATTGTCTCTTATTGTTGCAGCGGTGCTTGAGAAAGTCGTCCAAAAATCTTCTGAACCAAGCAAGGACGAAACGGTGCGGGCAATAGTAGCATGACGCTTCGCATCTTTTTCCGCGTGAGTTCGGAATTGTTTCCAGTCGCTACCTCCCGCATTTTGAGTATTACCAAAGCGATTTCCGGCACCGAGTACATCTTTCGTAAAACTAAGGTCACTCTCATTTTGGCCGAAAATGGACTCTTCGATTCCTTCGGACAGCCTACCCAAGTTGGTGAAATCTCCCTCGGTAATTGCCATAGAGGCATGACTCAGTCCACAAGCTCCTTTTTTAGGTTTAGTGATACTGGGCCCTGTCGTAACTGCTTTGCCAAAAACTTGAGCACCTGGAGAAGATCCATGCCATCCAGGTTGTCGAATTCCCACGCCGGGGTCAGTTTCAAGGAATTTACCATCGGCACTTACTGTCATCGGTCCAGAGATTTCCCACACTCCAGTATCGTGGTCAAAACTCCATAAGGCAGATTTTGCACCCGGAGGGAGGTTGTCGACATTGGGAAAGCGTGCGGGTACAGGGATGTCAAAATTGGAAGGGCCATCTGTTTGAATGGTAATGACTAAAGGCATTTTTAAACTTTCGGGCAAAGGTTCGGGCAAACGATCAGGAGCAACGGGAGCCATGCCCACACTTCCACCAGTTGTACCATCGTCTGATTGTAACGAGCCTGGAGGGATGGTAATAGAAGTAGCAGCCAGCATGGACATAAGATTCGAATCATTTCCATCCAGATATCCCGATGCAAAGGAAATATTTGTTTGTTTTGTGGCATCGACCGGCTTGAGGGCACCTTTTTTTACTAACGGTAAGAATATTTTTCCATCTCTGGGATCTGGTATATAGGTGCCGTTTTCTGCAAACTTTCCGTACTTGGTGGCTTTCACTTTTTTCCCTGGCACGGCTTCCCACGCCTTGCCCACGAAGGTGTAGTAGTCGCGATTGCGCCATGAGCCTTGCACTAAAGTTTCTCCATTAGGTGCACCCACTAAGCGACCATCGACCATAACAAAAAACCTTCCGATGGGTGCGGAGGTTAACTGGAAACTTCCATTTGAATCGGTAAAGACGCTCATGGCCTCCTCATTTCCTACGACAGTAATGAGAACTCCTGGTAAAGGTTTTTCACCATTCGAATTATCGGAGTCAAAAACTTGACCTTCTACAATAGTGGAGGGGTCACTTGCTTCAACACCTAGAGTCGAAAAAGTCCAAGTTTTAATTCCACCCTCCACGCCGTCTCCATCGACATCAATGCCTCTACCTATAAAATCAGTTAATCCTCCCCCGTTAAGGGTAACGGTTACTTTCGAGTTGGACGGCCAGCGAAAACCGTTCAAGAAAAGTGTAGCCTTCATACGGTCCGAAGAAAGTCTAGGTGAAGTCACTTGCAAGCTATCGCCGGAGTAGGCAAAGAACGCGTCATTAGTTAGCACAGTACCCTGGGCGAGGGGCATATTGAAGTGAATAACAAATTCTCTCGTGAGCGAGATATCACCTTCCCCTGCGTAAGGAAATGTATTAATAATTCCTGCAAAAGGGAGTGACTTGATTGATTCGCGCTTAAAGACAAACTCTAAGGAACTTTCCACATCAAAAGAATTAACGAGACCATCTCCATTAATATCTGCCTGCCATTTCAAAGTCTCAAGTTCGGTTGTAAAACCTGTTCCATGGATATGATTCACCATTTTGATGGTATCAACTAAGTTTACAATTCCATCTCCGTTCATATCTCCAACAATCCGTTGGGTGTTCGAAAACAATTTAAAAATCAATAAAAAGGAAATAAAAACATATAGTAAAACGCGCATAATGTAAATTTTAGATGTTATTTTTTAAATTGTGTCAAGGGTTGTAAAGTGTGATTATAAAAATATAAACCTAACTTTTTCCCATTTTCAATTCCCCTATCGTTTGAAAATCTGTAGTGAATTCCACCATATAGTCTGCTCAATGCTATTTCTTCAGCACAGGAGGAGAAACTATTGAATTCCCTTTTCTGATTTGGAAATTGATCGCTTTGAACTCTAAATTTATATTTATCACTGCCATAAATCTTGGAGAGAATGACAGCGGCGGTTCCTGAAAAAAAACTATGTGCGGATACATATTCTGGATGTGCCGGGCTTTCTAGCAGTGACTCCCATTGTTTGTTTACATACTTTGTAGACTGAGGAAATTGATCAGCAAGACGGATAGCATGTATTGGTCTCCACATATGGTAACGGTACTTACACTCCCAGGCGATGATACCGCTATCCGCGAGTGCAATGTTCAGCATTGCAAAAATTCTAGCTTCATCCAGTAAGCTATACTTCTCTGCCTTACATACTTCTGCCGCAATATCATTCCAATGACCCGGTGGAGTTTGAGTATAACTGAAGTCTTTCCAAAATTGGGCGATAAAAGTTTGTTCAGCCGATCGAATTTGACTGTCTTTACTCCCTAAAATTTTTACTTCTCTCAAGGAATCTAAAAATAGTTTATCTGTGGGATTAGGAGGAGGTGGCGGCATGAATTCATCTAATGACTTAACGGCAAATGTTTTTACTTTTCTCCAATGAGGTTGTTCAGGTGGACGAAAAAAGCTCGGAGTTCTTCTCCATAAACCGGGACTAGTTCTTGGAACATAGGTTACAGTAGTACTTGCCCCATCATTTTTCCTATGTTGTAAAAAAAACCTAGCTACTTTTTGTCCGAATAAAAAGGATTTATGTTTGAGGTCAGAATTTTCTTTCCGTGTGAAATATGCAAGTTTTTCAAAATTTGCAGCTCTTGCGGGGTGAAGGTTCTTTCCAATATAGCTACCACATCCTGCAATCACCGAATTTAAATCCCATGCGTTGAGATCATGATTATGGAACTTTAAATAAGGATGATATTTTTTTTCAAGACTATTTACCGCGTCATGAACTGAGATTGAGAAAATCGCCAAATTTCTAACCATTAGATTTGGTGAAAGAGATTCTTCGCGAACTGCCTTCAAGAACTCTGATCTCCACTCAATGAAATCGGTCGGTTTTCCTAGTAGTGAAATAATGTTTAAACATAATAGAAAAACATAGAATATTTTTTTCATTTTAAAAGTTCGGTAACATCGCTTAATAAGACATCGAATGTAAAAAGTTAAGTGAATTTTTTAGTGTATATAGGTGTACCTATTACTTTTTTCTAGCTTGTTCACAAGAAATAACTGAATTAAAGATTTTATTCACAAAATTCCTTTGTGATTGAACATTTTCGATTCATTCTAATCAAATAGGAATATAAGTCCCTTCCTTATGATTCGTACAGTATTTTTAATCCCATTCCTTTTACTGCATTCTTTTTTTGCTTTTGCAGAAAAGTCATTCACTCATGATGTCGTGATTTATGGGGGTACCTCGGCCGCAATTAGCGCTGCGGTACAGGTTAAGAAAATGGGAAAGTCAGTGGTGGTGGTTTCTCCTGATCAGTATTTAGGAGGTCTATCAAGTAGTGGTTTAGGATGGACGGATAGTGGAAAGAAAGAGACAATTGGGGGGATCGCACGTGATTTCTATCATCGAGTATGGAGGCACTACCAGAGTGTTGATTCGTGGAAATGGCAAAAAATGGACGAGTATGGCAATCGAGGGCAGGGTGCACCTGCAATTGATGGTGACCGCAGGACGATGTGGATCTTTGAACCCCATGTTGCTGAATTGATTTTTGAATCATGGGTAAAGGAATATGAATTAGAGGTCTACCGAGAGGAAAGGTTGGACCGAGAAAATGGCGTTCAAAGAAAGGGGGGAGAAATTATTTCAATTTCTACCCTTTCTGGAAATACATACAATGGATCCGCTTTTCTTGATTGTACTTACGAGGGAGACCTCATGGCCTCTGCAGGAGTTAGTTATTTCGTGGGACGAGAAGCGAACTCAGTTTATGGTGAATCGTTAAGTGGTGTGCAGACTAAGAATGCGCGATCCCATCAATTCAAGGCGAAAATTGATCCCTTTATCATTGAAGGGGATCCAAGCAGTGGCTTGTTAGCTCGAATTAGTTCGCAGTCTCCTGGCAAAGATGGACAGGGAGATTTTAAAATGCAGGCTTATAACTTTCGTTTGTGTTTAACTCAAGTGGAGGAGAATCGAATTCCATTTCCAAGGCCTGACCAGTACGACCCCACACAGTACGAACTCTTACTGCGGACATTGATTCAGGGTTCCACTCATGTATTTGGGAAGTTTGATCCGGTTCCAAATGCCAAGACAGATACGAATAACCATGGTCCATTCAGCACAGATAATATCGGAATGAATTATCTATACCCAGAAGCGGGTTATCAGGAGCGGGCGGAAATCATCCTCGAGCATGAAAGGTATCAAAAAGGCTACTTTTATTTTTTATGTAATGATCCTCGCGTACCCGAAGATATTCGTAAAAAAATGAACACCTGGGGGTTGGCGAAGGACGAATTTGAATCGAACGGTCACTGGCCGCACCAGATTTATGTACGAGAAGCGAGGCGCATGGTTAGTAATTTCGTAATTACTGAATTAAATCTACGCGGAAAGTCAGATACCCCCCGTTCGATTGGAATGGGGTCTTACACCATGGATTCCCATCATGTTCAGCGCTATGTAGCCAAAGATGAAAACGGCCTGTCGTATGTTCAAAATGAGGGCGATGTACAGGTTCATCCAGGCGGGCCGTATCAAATTTCCTATGGTTCTATTATTCCAAAGGCTGATGAGTGCAGTAATTTGTTGGTTCCGGTTTGTATCTCTTCCTCCCATATCGCATTTGGTTCAATTCGGATGGAACCGGTCTTTATGATTTTAGGCCAGTCTGCAGCGACCGCAGCCGTTCTTGCGATCGAGGAGGAAATTCCCGTTCAGGATATCTCCTACGACAAGTTGAAAACTCGATTGGTGGACGATGGACAAGTGATTGAATTGGAAAAATCAAACCGAGTTGCTTTTGGGCGGGGGATCGATCCCTCCCAAATGAGCGGTCTGGTAGTGGACGGTGCAAATTTAAGTTTCGAGGGGGAGTGGGTCGAAAGTACATCACTCCGTCCTTTTGTGGGCTATTCTTATTTCCATGATGGAAATGGAGGGAAGGGGATGCGATCAGCTTGTTTTCCGTTTAAGGCACCAAAAGAAGGCCGGCACGAAATAATGGTTTCGTATGTAGCTTCAGGAAACCGAGCAGGAAAAGTTAGATATGAAATTAAGGATGAAAAAAAGTTATCTTCTGTTGTCGTAGATCAGAGAAAAGAGGGAAGTACAGATAATTTATGGCATTCATTGGGTTCTTTTGTTTTTAAAAAGGGTGAGAAATATGACCTGAAAGTTTTTAATGAGGATACCGAGGGTTATGTAATTGTGGACGCTGCTCATATTATCCCGCTTGATTAGTAATCAATTGAAATAACATTATTTTGAAACTTTTCTTTTGTTCGTTCGTTTTTAAGGACAGAACACATGCAAAGCGTACCCAATCCTTTATTGTCTCATGGCACTCTACTTGAAATGAGTGAGAATCAAGATCGTGAGAATTGTTTACTGAGCGACGACCAGTTGCTGATGAAAGAAGTTGGGGAAAAATGTCCTGTTGCAATGGAGAAAATAATTACTCGATGGAAGGATGGACTCTTTCGCTTTTTTGATCGTTCACTTCAAAACAAGGCAGACGCGGAGGATTTGACTCAGAAAGTTTTTATTCGGGTATACCAATCAGCTTCTCGATACCAACCGAAGGCAAAATTTTCCACCTACCTTTTCACGATTGCAAGAAATTTACTAATCGATGAAATAAAGAAATCAAACCGTCAGCAAATTTCGAGTTATTCGGATGAATTAATCCAAGGCCAAATCGTGCAGCCAACCAATGAGGCACAAGAATGGAATGAAATACTTAATTTTGCCATGAAGGAGATACCCGAATACTATTCAACCGCATTATTACTGCGCGTACAAAGGGAGCTTAGTTATATGGAAATCGCAGATATTATGAAAGTGTCCGAATCAAGTGTTAAAACTTGGATTCATCGGGCACGCACTCATTTAAGGAAAACTCTTCAAGAATATAGAAAATAAGATGAAAAATAAGAATGATCCTGAAAAGGTAATTGAGGATTTCCTTTCGAATGAAAGTGCATCATTGAATGAAGGATTCACTGAATCACTTCTTGTTGATATTGAGAAACTCGACTTAGAAAATAAATCAGTAAGTCGAGGGGTTCATTATTTCATTCCTTTTGCCTCAATTGGAGTAGCATTTTGTGCATTATTATTTATCATCCCTTTACTCGATTTAGAAGTTACAGTTGATAATCAAGAAAACGTTGCCCTAGAGCCTAACTCCTTACCATCTTACTTAAATGATTCGGAGAAAATAATAATTGAAGATCTCATGGCAATTCCAGAAGAATTGAATGTTCCTGAAAGTTTTTTGAGTGAACAAACCTATGATTTGCTGGTGTTGTTAGATTCCTAATATAATAATCTCAATGAAAAATATTATTCCTCATTTCATTCTTTTTACTCTGTTCTTTTCATTGAATATAACTTTTGGAAGCGACGATAAAAAGCGGGATAATTCGCGGATGCAGAAATCAGAAATAAGGAAACACTTTTTGGATGAAAATCAGTCCAAGAAGACCTCTCGAGGAGTTCCGTTATTTCCAGGTGCCAATCAAGTCGATTTGCTTCGTTCGTTGTTGGATGCACCTCCTGAAAAGCTCAGGATTTTAAGACAAACGATTGAACGAGTTGAGGGTATGAGCCTGGAGCGAAAAAAAGAGATTAAACATCGACTTAGGAGTCTAAGGAATTTAAAGCCTGAGGTCAGAACGAAAGAACTCAAAATGCTTCGTCATCGACAAAATATCCTTGGTAAATATTGGCAAACCCTGGAGCCAGTAAAGCGAAAGGAAGAAATGAGGAAATTTTACAAACTGTGCTTGGCCGACCGGACTCAGTATTTTAATACTATCAAGGCAGAACATTAGTGTAGTCCTCTATACTATGGTTTAAATGTGAATAGGTTTGTTTTCTCTATTGAGAAAATTCTTCAATCCAGTGTTTTTGCCTTGCAGGGTGTGCTTGAAGTTTATTTTATTTTGAAAAATTTAATATTATTCTTTTTTTACCATGACTAAGAGCTACCAAAAAACCTACCACTATTCACGACGCACATTTCTGGGGGCAGCCGCGTCTACTGCGTTTGCTTTTAACTTTTTCCCGTCAAGAGTTTTCGGTGCAAATAGTAAGCTGCAAGTTGCGGGGATCGGAGTGGGGGGAAAGGGGAAGAGTGATTTTGATCATGCAGCGGTTCATGGCGATGTCGTGGCTGCCTGTGATATCGATTCCCGCAGGTTGGATGTAGCGTTAAGAAAGCATCCAGATGCGGTCAAATTTTCTGATTATCGAGAATTACTAAGCCAGTATGGAGATAAGATTGATGCACTTACAGTCAGTACACCAGATCATACCCACGCACCTGCAGCAATGATGGCAATGCAAAAGGGGATCAATGTGTATGTGCAAAAACCGATGACACACACTGTTTGGGAAGCTCGTCAAATGACCACCCTAGCAAATGCAAAGGGAATTTGCACGCAGATGGGAAATCAAGGAACTGCAGAGAATGGCCTTCGTCAAGGAGCGGAATACATTCGTGCCGGAGGATTAGGGAAGGTGAAAGATATACATGCGTGGACAAATCGTCCTGTTTGGCCACAAGCTCCAACAATTACAGCTCGCCCAAGTGAGGCTGAGGATGTACCGAGTCATGTCGATTGGGATTCATTTGTTGGACCTGCACCGATGAGACCCTACCACTCCTGTTATGCACCATTTAAATGGCGAGGATGGTACGATTATGGCACTGGTGCGTTAGGTGATATGGCTTGTCATACCACCAACCTCGCTTTTATGGGATGCGAACTTACCCAGCCGACTAAGGCGGAGTCAGTAAACACGGGTCCTATTAATGATGAGACTTATCCTTCCTGGGCCAGTATTAATCTATATTTCCCCAAGACTGAAAAGCGTGGGCCAATCAAATTCCATTGGTATGAAGGAAAAGTGGGTAATAATGGGAAGGATAATAAAGGAGTGAAGAATCTACCCCCAATGGATCTTTTTCATGGTCAGACTCCTAAAAACAGTGGCCTTCTTATTGTGGGCACAGATGGGATAATGTATTCTCCCAATGATTATGGAGCCGATTGGTTGGTATACAAGGGCGGAAAATGGCACAAGAAAAATGAAGTTGAATTGCCCGAACAATCGATTGCCCGAAATGGTCGAGGAGACGCGGGGATGAAAGAAGAATGGGTGAAGGCAATTCGGGAAAACAAGCCTGAAATTGCTCTCTCCAACTTTAACTATGCCGGGAATTTAACCGAGGCTATTTTATTGGGTAATGTTGCGATGCGAGTGGGTGGAGAATTTAAATGGAATGCCAAAAAACTCACCACTAATCGCAAAGATGCAAATCAATTGATTTCTAAAGCGTATCGCTCCCAGTGGGGTTTTGTACCCGCTTAATACCTTTTTTTCTTTTACTCACTTTAGATTCTTTGCCTTTAGCTTGGCAAATGTATGGTAGTGTAGATTCAATTGTATAGAATTTATTTTATCTGAGCTAATTTCTGATAATTGGCATCGTTCGGGCTATGAAATTTGCTTTTGTAACCTATTGCTTCAATCTATGTAAATCAACCGAGCGTTTTAATTGTAAGCAAGGTAGTAATTGGCTTTTTTCTAATTAAATTGTAATGAATGTACCCTATTATCAAGTAAATGCATTTTGTAAGGATTCCTATTCTGGGAATCCCGCTGGTGTATGTATTTTAAAGGATTGGCTGTCGACTGATGAATTACAAAGTATTGCCGCACAAACACATTTACCTGAAACTGTATTTCTTTTTTTAAATTCCCCCAACCAATGGTCAATCCGTTGGTTCTCTCCGTTAGTAGAAATCGATCTTAGTGGGCACGGGACATTAGCGGCTTCTCATATACTGTTTGAAGAAGGTTTCTCTGAGGGTGCCAAATCAATATGCTTTTCTTCCAGTAGCGGAGAATTAAAAGTAACTAAGCTCGAAAATGGTGCCTTATCTTTGGCACTACCTTCGTTACCATCCCGAATCTGTGTTGCTTCCCCATTACTCGTTGAAGGCTTAGGAGCCTATCCGAATGAAACTTACATCGGTCTAGATTGTTTGTGTGTATTTTCTGATGAATCAATTGTGCTGGATATGCAACCCGATCCCATTCTCTTAAAACGAATTACAGGTGCGCGTGGAATTATTGCTACTGCCTTGTCTGCCGACCCCAAGGTTGATTATGTTACGCGCTATTTTGCTCCTGCTTGTGGGGTGGATGAAGACGAGGTGAGCGGTTCAATTCACTGCGTTCTTGTTCCTTACTGGAGTAAAAAGCTTGGGAAGGATACCCTTCGGGCAAAGCAATTATCTCCCCGCGGTACTTCATTCAAATGTGGGGTGAGCAAAAATGGAATATGGGTGGAGGGAAAAGCAGATACTTTTATGAGAGGGCATATCTCAATCTAGTTTTCATTTTTCCTTCGAGAGGAAAATTTTATATGTTTCATCTCAAGTTAGCTTTTGGGGTAACAATTGATTGGACGATTGAAAGAAATTTCACAGGAAAGCCTCAACTCTGGATTAAGAATATGGCTTAATTATAAGCATCATTGCGGATTTTAATTTTAGAAATCTCACTTTGTCCCTTGTCTCAAGATTAATTGAGATCAGTATTGATTATATGCCTTTCTCTTTTCGAAAAATCTCCATCCAGGTTTTCCTCCTCTTTGGTACCTGCTTGCTTCCTTTTCTTTGCGAGGCAGAAAAAACGAAAAAGATTAGTTTTCATGATGATATTCGACCTATTTTTCAGGCCAATTGTAATGGGTGTCACCAACCTGCAAAAATGAAAGGAGATTATTTGATGACTCATTTCCTCTCTTTATTAAAGGGCGGAGAAACAGGTAAACCCGCAGTTGTTCCTGGTAAGCCTTTTGTTAGCTATCTGATCGATCAAATCAAGATTAACCCAGACGGATCTTCCGAGATGCCTAAAGGGAAAAATGCAAAGGCATTGCATCCCACAGAATATAAAAAAATTGTACAGTGGATTGTGGAAGGTGCGAAAGATGATTCTCCTGCCAATTCCGGGCCGAAATACAGCATGGAAAATCTTCCTATCTATGAAATACCGCCATTAATTCTTTCTCTCGATTATTCTCCTGATGGTAAATACCTTGCCCTGTCAGGTTTCCATGAGGCTATTATATACAAATCAGACGGGAGTTCGATTGTAAAAAGATTGGTCGGGATGTCCGAACGGATTGAAGCGGTTACTTTTTCTCCGGATGGAAAGAACCTGGCATTAGCAGGGGGACAACCGGGAAGAATGGGAGAGATCCAAGTTTGGGATTGGAGGGTCCAAAAATTAAAATTATCTCACTCCGTAACTTACGATACGTTATACGGGGTGTCGTGGTCACCGGATGGTACATTGCTTGGTTTTGGAGGGAGTGATTCATCAGTTCGAGTTATTCAGTCCACCGATGGAAAACAAATTTCCTACATGTCTGGACATGATGACTGGGTGAGGGGGACTGTTTTTTCGGAAGATGGAAATTCGATTTTTTCGGTAAGCCGTGACAAAACAGTGAAGCAAACTGATGTAAAAACAGAAAGGTTTATCGGTAATGTAACCACCCACACACCCGGGATTTTGAGTGGAGGACAGAATTCAATCGCGGTACGACCTGGGAAAACCGAGTTATTGGTGGGGGGTGCTGATGGTAAACCAAAATTATTTAGACAGGCGACAAAGGCGGCACCGGCAGGTGGAGGAAATCCCAATCAAATCCGTGAATATAAATCTCAAATTGGACGAATTTTTTCAGTCTGTTTTAATGCAAAAGGAAACCTTGGCTTTGCTGGAAGCAGTTTGAATGGGAAGGGAGAAATTTCTTGCTTTGAGATCGAGTCGGGCAAGGAACTATGGAGGAAGCAAATACCAAATTCTGCCATCTATTCTTTATCCTGCTCACCTGATGGTAAGACCTTGGCATCAGGGGGATATGATGGATTAATTCGTTTACACAAAATATCATCCGGTGAAATCTTTCGAAAATTCATCCCCGTTCCCATTAAGAAAAAGTCCGAACAGGTGAACAATCTACTATTTTCAGTAAAGCAATCTGAACAGTCTTTGGAGGTGACCGAGTCTTTAAGAAAGGGAGCTGAGGTTGAAAACCTTATTCTCGAACCCAAGACTATATCCATTTCCCGGGCAATTGATTATTGCCAACTTTTGCTAAGTGCAGACTTACAAGGAGGAGGAAGAGTGGATGTTACTCGCATGGCAAAATGGAGAGTAAAAGGAGGAATCGGGACTGTGAATAAGAGAGGATTATTTTCACCGAAGAAAGATGGGAGGGGCGTGCTTGTTGCCCATTTTGCAAATCGGGAAGTTTCAATTCCCGTTCAAGTTGCTGGAATGACAGCGAATTGGGAACCTGATTTTATCGAAGATGTAAATCCCATTATTTCTAAGCTTGGTTGTAACTCAGGGACCTGTCATGGGGCAAAAGATGGAAAGAATGGATTCAAACTCTCTCTCCGAGGCTACGATGCATTGTATGATGTTCGTGCATTTACCGATGATATGGCCTGTCGAAGGGTAAGCGTGGCCTCGCCTGATAGTAGCCTTATGCTGTTAAAAGCTTCGGGCAGGGTACCACATGAAGGCGGTCAATTAGTTGATTCTAATTCAAAATACTATCAGGTAATTAAAGCATGGATCGCGAATGGAGCTCCTCTTGCTACTAATGCAGTGCGAGTAAAGAAGATTGAATTATTTCCTCAGGATCCAGTTGTTCAGGAAATTGGCTCGACCCAGCAAATGAGAGTAGTAGCCAGCTTTTCCAATGGTAAGATACGGGATGTTACACACGAGGCATTTGTTACCAGTGGAAATGGAGAAGTAAGCGAGCATGACGAATTGAGTTTAATGACGACACTTCGTAGAGGAGAGGCACCTATATTAGCCCGTTATGAAGGCCGGTATGCCGCAACTACCTTAACGGTCATGGGGGATCGTAAGGGATTTCAATGGAAGGAACCTTCCCACAATAATAAGGTGGATCAATTAGTAGCCCAGAAGTGGAAGCGGATGAAAATACTTCCCTCGCCAATAAGCGGCGATCTTGAGTTTCTTCGTCGGGTTTACCTCGATTTAACTGGTCTCCCTCCGAGTCTTGATCAGGTTTTAGATTTTACCAAGCAAAAAGGAGTTTCCCAGTTGAAACGAGATCAATTGATCGATCAATTAGTAGGGAGTGAAGACTTTCTTGAACACTGGACCAATAAATGGGCCGATTTACTGCAAGTAAATGGAAAGTTTTTGGGACGAGAGGGGGCAACTTCCTTACGCACTTGGATACGGGCAGAAATGGAAAAGAATACTCCCTATGATCAATTTGTTCGAAAAGTAGTAACTGCCTCGGGTTCGAATAAAGAAAATCCGCCCGCATCGTATTTTAAAATCTTGAGAACCCCCGAGGATACTATGGAGAATACAACCCATTTATTCCTCGCTACTCGATTTAACTGTAATAAATGCCATGATCATCCATTTGAAAGATGGACTCAAAACCAGTATTACGAGATGGCCGCCCATTTTGCTCAATTTAAATTGTCAAAGGATCCGGCTTCAGGGAAAAACGAGATTGGTAAGACTGCGGTTGAAAGAGGAAAACCACTTTATGAGTTTGTAAAAGATGTAAAATTCGGAGAAGTGAAACATGAACGCACGGGTGAGGTGGTAGCACCCGATTTTCCTTATCCGGCCGAATTTGCAGAGAAATCTGGAATGTCCAGGCGGGAAAAATTAGCGGCATGGATGACCTCACCCAGTAATGCCTATTTTGCAAAAAGTTATGTGAATCGAATTTGGGGCTATCTTTTCGGGATTGGAATAATCGAACCAATTGATGATATCCGAGCAGGAAACCCTCCCAGTAATCCAAAACTTTTAAGTTATTTAGAGAAAGAGTTTATCAAGAGTGATTTCAATATAAGGCACATCATTAAAATACTATGTAAATCAAGAACATACCAGCTTTCGGTCGGTTCCAATAGCTGGAATGTGGATGATACCATCAATTTTTCTCATGCCCACCCCCGCCGCTTACCTGCCGAGACTCTGCTCGACGCGGTGTATCAAGTAACAGGTTTCAAAAGTAAGTTTCCAGGAGTTCCGGCCGGTACCCGTGCCGCATCGCTGCCAGATGTGGGTATCAAGCTGCCAGATGGTTTTTTGGGAACTTTTGGCCGCCCTGCCCGAGAAACTTCCTGTGAATGCGAACGTAATGGTGAGCTTCAGTTGGGGCCGATTATGGCTCTTGTCAGTGGACCCACAGTAAACAACGCGATTTCAGACCCTAATAATGCAATCACAAAAATGGCCAAGGCTCAACAGGATGACCCCACATTAATAAACGACTTATTTCTTCGTATACTGAACCGTCCGGCAACGGAGAATGAGATCGCACAAAGCCTGCAATTATTTAACGATCAATTGCAGAACGACCATCTGAGTTTGATTAAACAATTGAGAGAAGAAGAGAGGGGTATCAAAGAATCGCTTAACGCAAAAGAAAGAGAGCGAGAACTTGCGATTAGTCAGGCCAGTTCTGAGATTAATGATTACAGGAAAAAAACTGCAAATGCGGTTAAAGTTGCTTCGGAAAAGCGAAAGCTGGAAATCAAAAAAGCAAAAGATGCGGTCACTTTATTTGATCAAACACTCCCGGCAAGATTGTCTAAATGGGAAGATGAGTATTCGAACGGAATAAGTAAGTGGGAAAACTTGAATATGGGGAAAGTTACTTCCCAAATGCCGGGGGTCAAATTCGAGCCTCAAAAAGATGGATCCGTATTCGTAGGTGGCCGAAGTGCAAAGGGTAGTTATGTTGTGAATACCACAACTAATTTATCCTCGATAACAGGAGTCCGAGTGGAGGCGATGACCGATCCAAGGCTTCCCAAGAAAGGCCCGGGACGCTCTCCTGGGGATGGGAATTTTGTTCTTACTGAACTCGAAGTTCATTCAAAACCCTCGCATAATTTAAAAGATTGGGAAGTAAAGGGTGATTGGAGCTTTGGAACAAGGGGAGGGGGAAATAAATGGTCCCCTGGATTACAAACAAATTTTCAAGAATCAAACGACAGCATTCTTTTGTCCCAAAGCATTCCAAGTGGAAAGGTTAGATCGGGAAATTTTTATCATATTGGACCGTTTTTCGGGGTTGGCTTTGATGAAAAAGCGGGGCCGGAAATCGACTATACTTTTGATGAGAATAAGGTTTTTAAGCATGGTGCTATTGAACATAATTGGAAGGTCAGGACAGATTGGAAAGAAGGTGTGTTATATGGCACTGTTTTCTCCGCCGAAAATTCTTCTAATTATTTAATGAAAGTAATTAATGCGGATGCCCCTACAAAAATTCCTTTAAATTTGGGCAGTGATGACGGAATAAAAGTTTATCTTAATGGCCAGTTGGTTTTGGGAAATAATATCGGACGAGGTGCAGCTCCAGATCAGGAAAAAATAACTCTTGCCCTGAATAAAGGACGAAATCTTGTGCTTCTTAAAATTTATAATGGGGGAGGAGCATCAGGGTTTTACTATAAGTCGGGAGCAGAGCAAGTTCCTAAACCCAGTCTGACAATTGATCTTTCCTGTAAAAAGGGAAGTTTTGCGATCGAATTGATGGCGAAGGCAAAGAAATCTGCTGTTGCTCAAGTAGGGTGGAAAACAAAAGCGGAATCCTATTCCCAGAAAAATCTTTCCTCAGGCTTGAAGATTCAAAAATCAAGTGATTGGAAATCATACCGGCTCGATTTTGTTTCACTGCAAGATTTAAAGGGTATTCAGCTTTTACTGGATAATGGAGTAGCAATCCGTTCGCTTAAGCTATATCGAAATGAAGTCCCCCTTAAGCTTTCCTTTGAGAACGCATTAGCCACATTTAGCCAGGGTGGATACCCGGTTGTATCGGCCGTAGATGGCAAGGTGGCTCCCAGTCGAAATGGGTGGGCAATTTCTCCTCAAATGGGCAATGTCCATTATGCCTCATTTCAGGTTAAGGAAAAAGTTTCATTTAAAGGTCCTGTTCATTTAACTTTTACATTAAAACAGCAGTTTCAAAGTGGTCAGCATTCTCTTGGCCGTTTTAGATTGGCCGTTACCAATGTCCCTCCTCCGGTGTCATATGGATTACCAGAGGAGGTGAAAGATATCTTTGCCGTTGCTAAAAATAACCGTAGTTCGGATCAACTTAAAACCCTTTCCGATGCCTTCAAAAAGAGCAATTCCGAAAGAGTATTGCTTGCCAAGTTGCTTAAGGAGGCAAGCAAGCCACTGCCCAAAGATGCTCAACTGGTAAAATTGGAAGGAATTTTAACGGAGGCAAAAAAGCCGATTCCCTTGCCACCTGAAGTTGCTCGTTTACGCAGAGCCGTTTCACTTAGCAAAGGGCACTTGCAAAATAAAAGGCTGATCGGCGCTCAAGATTTGACTTGGGCCTTAATTAACACACCTGCCTTTCTTTTCAACCGGTAGTGCGAAATAGTTACAACTTTGAAACTTTAAAAAACTAAATTAGGATAATATTATGATTGGAATACCTGGACAATTAGGACGAGATTTATGTGATGCTCACCTGCCGATGAGTCGAAGGGATGTGTTAAAAGTTGGAGGCTCAAGCATGTTAGGTTTATCCCTTGGAGCTATGTTGCAAATGAAAGCATCTGCGAATCCATTGGGTGGAGGTGGCCCGGGTTGGGGGAAAGCGAAGAGTGTGATCATGATATATTTACAGGGCGGACCCAGTCATTTAGACCTTTGGGACCCCAAGCCAGATGCACCTGATAATGTACGAAGTATATTTAAACCGATTTCCACTAAGATTCCAGGGGTTAATTTTACTGAGCTTTTACCCCAGTTGGCCAAGGTAAATGATAAGTTCACCATGATGCGCTCAGTCAGTTATACACCGAAAGGACTTTTTAATCATACGGCAGCGATCTACCAAATGATGACGGGGTACACCACAGACAAGGTTAGTCCTTCTGGTCAGCTTGAACCGCCCAGTCCCAAAGACTTTCCTAATTTTGGATCTAATATTATACGGATTAAACCTACTTCAGAGCCAATGCTGCCTTTTGTTATGCTTCCTCGGCCTCTTCAGGAAAGCGGCGTGGTTGGTAAAGGAGGAACCGCTGGTTTCTTGGGCAAAGCTTATGACCCATATACTCTTTATCCGCCGGGTGATGATATGGATATGGAGAAAATGGCCAAAGTTCGGGTAGATGATCTACAGATGAGACCTGATATGTTTGGAGTTCGTTTAAATAGACGGGCTAAATTAAGAGATGCCATGTCCGATGCCATGCCTGTGATTGACAAGGCGGTAGAGAAATACAATTTAAACCAGCACTATGATCGGGCACTTGAATTAGTTGCATCAGGACGTGCGAGGGAAGCATTTGCACTGGATCAGGAACCTGACTCGACTCGAGATTCTTACGGGCGTAATACATTTGGACAGAGTTGTCTCCTCGCCCGTCGTTTGGTGGAGGCGGGAACCCGCGTTGTTGAGGTAATTTGGCCGAAGGTTGCGAATTCGGATAACCACTCCTGGGATACTCACAAGGATTTACCAAAACGAATGAAAAATCAATCTGCCCCTATGCTCGATCGCGGATTATCTGGATTAATGACTGATTTAGACCAGCGTGGCTTGCTTGATGAAACAATGGTCGTGTGCGTTGGAGAATTTGGCAGGAGTCCAGAAAAAGGGGTTAGTACATCAGGGAATGGAAACGATGGAGGGAGTCGTGACCACTGGCCCTATTGTTATACTGGAATAATTGCCGGTGCGGGTATAAAAAGAGGATATGTACATGGTGAGTCTGATAAGACTGGATCTGCTCCGCTGGACAAACCCATTCATCCCCGCGAATTATTGGCAACGATTTATCACGGTTTTGGGATTGATCCGGAAACGATTGTCTATAACCACTTGAATCAACCGCGCGAGTTGGTGAAAGCACAAGCGGTTACTGAGCTTTTCAGTTGATTGGAGAGATCGGTTTCGTTTTTACCTTTTGCTCATGAAAGCACAACTCTTCGCGTTGCGTTTTTTACTAGTACTGGAACTTTTTTGTTTCGTAGCTTGTCGCTCCAGAATTAAACCGGAGAGTGCGGATCGTGAAGTCCGTGAACTTTTGAAAGATGTTCCTGGTTTTAATTGGGAATTAAGTAATAAATCTAGATTGAACCCCCAGCAAAGTACTCCTTTTCCATTCGCTCCTCGCGATGATCCTGATTCGAGAAAGGTTACCGAATTAGTGCAGGAAAAAAGTGCTTATCCGGATGGTAATTCGACTGATTTATTAGTTGGTATTCAATGGAAGGATTCACTTCCAATCGATGAGGTTGGGGTTGTTCCATTGAATTTAGAAAATGCGATGTCCCTAGCGATATTGCATTCATCGGAACTTCAAAGGCAAAAAGAAAACCTCTACCTTTCCGCTTTGGATGTTACCTACGAAAGGTTTCGATTAGAGCCCAATTTATTTGGGGGAGTCTCAGCAGAGGCCGACCAGGAAAAGGGAGAAGATGAAGTGGTAATTAAATCACGGACTCAAGTGGGAATTCGCGGGATGGCAGGGCAGGGCGCCAATTGGGTTGTTTCATTAGCCAATCGCCTGACTTTCGATTTAAGTAATGGAGAAGGGAAGGTGGGTGGTTCCTTAGCAAATCTTACTATCACTCAACCCCTTCTTCGTGGTGCGAGTAAACGGGTTTACAAGGAAAGACTTACTTTGGCTGAACGACAATTATTGGCAGATGCTCGTAGATTAGAGCAATTTAGACAGGGCTTCTTTCTTGATGTAATTACTGGTAGTAATCCAGCGGAAGGTGTTGGTTCTGATGGGATTCCTCGATCCCCGTCTTTT
>Ga0206126_10002232_pt1 | contig 21578 bp, 27 predicted proteins | sample Helgoland_Spring_5_FD_148621 | JGI IMG/M metagenome (GOLD analysis project Ga0206126, IMG submission 148621) | Pelagic subsurface seawater microbial communities from Kabeltonne, Helgoland, North Sea - Helgoland_Spring_Bloom_20160412_1 | ecosystem: Environmental > Aquatic > Marine > Epipelagic ...
ACCAACTGCAATTTTTAGTAAAAAGCCTTTTAAATCAGCTTTATTTTCAAAGGCTTTTTCTTCATCAACGCCGTCATCCACGTCATCATTCAAATTATCGTTCATGGCAATCTAAGCGGGTTCGGTTTTGGCTTCTGCACAACCGGTTTTGGTTTTACAACTCGTTTCTTAGCGGCAACTTTAGCAACTTTATTCATTTCAAAAATCTTTGCCGATAGTTCCTTTTGTAGCATGATCAGTTGATCAACCTTATTTTCAAGTGCCTGAAATTGTTTGTAGGTTACTATACTATTACCTTCGTTTCCAGCCTCATCCTTCGCCTGATCAACCTCCACAAAGAATTTTTCCATGTTTGAAATCTGAGCTGCCAGCTCTGTTTGCGTCTTATCAGTTTTTGATCGAATGCTTTCCAATGTAGTGGTTGCGAACTGTTGAATAAGGCCCTGCACTTCCTGCAAAGTTAGCTTCATAGCTTTTGCATATTTGACCTCTGCACCAGTAATGTCGTCTACAGCTTGCTGTGCGGTCACTTCTAAGTCGACCAGTGTAGACTTAATAAGTTCCTGATTTTCCGTATTGTCTTTAATTAGCTTTACCGACTCATCTAGTTTAGCGACATTTTCCGTAAAAATAGCCAGCGCCTCAATGGAAACATTTGAATTTGTTTTCAATGTACCCAGGGCTTTATAATACATCAGAGAGGCAGCCCCCAGAGAGACAACTCCCGCGACAATTGAACTTATAAAAATAATCAAAACAGAATTATAAATTCTTTTTGCCTGAATGTTTACAACTTCGAATTGCTCTCTAAGATTGTGGAACTCTTCGGTCACCCCAGCAGCAGTATCCGCGGCGTCTAAAGCAACTTGTATACTATCCTGAATGTTTTCTTTTGGTGTTGTTTTAGCTGCCATCTATCAAAACCTTTTGGACAATAACGCATTATTCTTCTCCACGTGATAAGCACAATCTGTGCCAGTTGTTATAAAAACTGACTGACTAGGTAGAGATTTCGACTTGAAATTGAATTTTTTACAGCCCCAAGGCCGATTTTTATCATGTGTTATGAAGAAATGCAGACAATTAGAACATGTTACTTTGGCCATATTGCTTCACTCACCCTGTGCACCAATCTTTGGATAGTGAATCGCATAGCTGCTAAAAGTGACAAGAATGCACCTACATAAACTAAAATACTCTTCAGCTCCTGATCACTATCCATGAAAAGTTTTGCCTCAAAACTCAACCAGACAGCAGCACCAAAAAACGTCACTGAAGAAATTAATTCACCCGTTGATCTTTTGCGCTGTTTCATACCGCGCTCCTTGAATTCATAGTTTTGCACCAAACTCGTCATATAGAAGATCGTCAGGCAATTCAGGATCTTCAAAAGACGGGTTCGCCCCACGTTCTAATTGAAGCACATAAGCTAAAACTGAAGCAACTGCTGAAAACAAGTCCTCTGCAACATCGGCACCAATATCTCCAGTGAAAAACAATGCCCTTGCCAATAATGGACTGCGTACACGGCTTATATTTGCCTTGTCTCCTGCATCAATAATACGCAATGCCATTGGTCCCTTTCCCATTGCAACTATATAGGGGGTGTCACGTACATCTGGCGCGTACTTGAGGGCAACCGCAAAGTGAGTTGGGTTTGTTATAATCACTGAAGCTTCATGCACATTTTCGACCGCCTGAGCTCTCGTTGCAGCCTTTTGACTGGCTTCCATCTGAAGACGCCTAATTCGTGATTTAACTTCCGGAGAACCTTCACTATCCTTTGATTCATCTTTCATATCTTTATGGGTCATTCGCAACTTTTGCATCCACTGGTGGCGGCTCCAAAGATAGTCAAATACGGCAATAATTGCTAATATACAGACCAAACCTCCAACTAAATAAATTAAAATTTGATGAAAAACAGATATCCCATCACCTAAAGATGAGCTACTCAGATATAAGACATTAGGCAGCGCCAACCAAATGATAAAGCCACTTACTGATATCAGAAAAATAATTTTTAATATTGATTTAACGAGTTCGACCAGGCCTTTAACCGAAAAAATTCTCTTCAGACCACTAAGCGGGTTTATCCGGTTAGGCTTGAAAGCCATAGCCTTTCCTGAGAAATTAATGGATCCTGAGACAACAAATTGAGTGAATATTACCGCAAAAAGAATTGGAAAGGCAAAAAAAGCTGCGGCTCCTAAAACCAAATTAAAAGCCAATTCAGAACTAAACACCCTCAAAACGCCTAATGTTTCAGGATGGTCCCAACGAAATAGCGAAGCCCAGCTGGAAAGAACATTCGTTGAAACTAGCCCCAAACAAAACAAGAGAATTAAACCCATTAAGCTTGAACCGAACACAAACATTTCTTTGGACGAGAGAATATCACCATCTTCTTTGGCTTTATCCAAACGTTTTTGGGTCGGATCTAATGTTTTTTCTTGACTATTGTCCTGCTCAGCCATCGCTCTTCCCCACGAGGAGTGACATCAGCAAATCAATAATTTCTTGAATCAAGTCTTTAAAAGCAAAGGAAATTGCATCAACCGAATAGAATAAAATTAGGAACGCACCAATGAGTGTCATTGGAAACCCAAATGAAAATAAGTTTAGTTGAGGCGCTGATTTCGTTATAAACCCAATCGCTATGTTAACAAATAGTAAAACACAGACTATCGGTAGTACGATGTTTGCCGCAGATTTAAACAAAATATTACTTGCAGATAAACCAGTACTCACCAGGTCATCATAGCTTGTAAACTGCCCTAGGGGATAAAACTCAAAACTCTTATAAGTCAATCCGAGAAGTATTAAGTGTCCGTTCACTGAGAAAAAAATGACTATCAAAAATAGATAGAAAATTTGACTAATAACAGGCGACTGGCCACCACCAGTTGGATCAACTTGGGATGCAAAAGCAAGGCCCGATGTCGCAGCAATTTTTTCACCTGCGAGGCTCACAGCAGCAAAACAAATATTTAGAGCTAAACCAACAGTTAGGCCAATGAACAACTCTTGTAAAACGATCAAAATGAGCTTTGGGCCGAGTAGCGTATTTTGATCTGGAAATTGAAGAGTTTTGAGTATCCAAAACCCAAGGCAGAACGAAAATACAATTCGAATTTGCAAAGGTACCATTCTGCCGCCGAAAAATGGTGCAGAAATTAAAAATGCACCCACCCTCAGGGAAGCAATCAATAACAAAATCAGGAATGTGAAAAGCTCTTGTAATTCAAGTCCTGGCAGAGCGTCTAATTCGTTAACTATAGGCAACAAATTAAAGTCCCTTTCTTGATATTTCATCAAAAATATAACTGAAATAATCTGTCATTTGCGTAATAGTAAAAGTAGCCATTAACGACATGGTCAATAAAACAATAAATAACTTAGGCACAAAGCTGAGCGTCATTTCATTAATTGAAGTGGCCGCCTGAATTAGGCCAATAAACAAGCCAACTGAAAGTGCAACCACAAGAATGGGACCAGCAACGATAATAATTTGCCAAAACGCCATGCTGAGGTACTGGACATTCTGATCAAAAATCATGCCCTTAACCCACAACAAATGTAGATGAAAGTGAGCCAATTGTCATTGCCCAACCATCTACTAGAACAAACAATAACAGCTTAAACGGTAGGGAAATCAACATGGGTGATAACATCATCATGCCCAAAGACATGAGAATAGACGCGATGACTATATCAATTACCAAAAATGGTAAGAAAATCAGGAACCCAATTTCAAAAGCCGTCTTTAATTCAGATGTGATAAAGGATGGTAAAACGATAGAAAGTGGGATGGACTGAGTATCTTGGAATGGCCCTTCGCCTGCCATTTCAGCAAACATGTTCATTGTATCCGAGCGAGTATTGGCAACCATAAACTCTTTTAAAAGGTCTGTCCCTATGGCTATAGCCGTCTGTGCTGTTTTTGTGCCCTCTAAATATGGGTTTATTGCAGTGTCATACAGAACCTCGAAAATTGGACTCATTACGTAAAACGTAATAAAAAGAGCGATCGCAATTAATACTTGGTTCGGCGGTGTTTGCTGAGTACCCAGAGCTTGCCGCAAGATTGACAAAACAATGATCACCCTAGTGAATGCCGTCATTCCCAAAATAATTGATGGGACTACAGTTAACACCGTCATCAGTACCAAAATTTGTAAAGACAAAGAGTATGTTGCTTCGCCATTCTCCCCAACGCTGGACGTTAAAGCTGGCATACCCAAAATGCTGCTGTCTTGCCCAAAAGCTGTAGATGAAATCAAACTAAAAAATAAACAGGCAGATACCTTTAAAATTAAATGGCTCATTGGTCTTCAAGCTCTGCGTTAATAGTTAAACTTTGATTTGGCCTTGGCAGTTCAACTATTACTGGAGAACCATTTCGCGCAGAAACTACTAAAAATGACTGCTCGGCGCATTCGATAACAGTAGCCGATGAAAATTTAGACAGCGCTAAAGTATTAATTACTTTTAGAGGCAAATGTTTAGATTTGTTTGCGCTCAGTCTGAAATACTTAGAACGCTTCAAGACAATCTGTATAGTTATCAGAACCGCTAAAAATACTAGCACTATTAAAATTTTGGACACATCAAAATCAGACATTTAAGCACTCCTCTCTATCAAGGAGCAAAAATGATGCCATTTATTAAAATTACATATATTTCAATAGATTATGTTATAGTTTTTAATACTGTCAATAATTTTAACTATGCATATGGTTAGATGCTTTCCATTCTTTTTTCAGGCTCAACAATTTCACCAAACCTGATACCAAAACGTTCTCCAATCATAACAACCTCACCCCGGGCGATCTTTGTATTATTAACTAGAATATCAAGGGGGTCCCCAGCCAAACGGTCCAGTTCAACAACAGATCCTTCATTTAACCTTAACAGATCACGTATTGTAATTTCGGTTCGACCCACCTCAACAGTGAGTTCAACATCGATATTTTCCAATACCTTTAAGTTTTCTATGCCGACGTGCTTTTCTTCTATGTCAGCACCCGTCTTTTTATCTTCAGCCATTTTCTATTTCCTTCTTAAGTGAAATTCGTTTAGTCATCGAAACAGCTGTATTTCCGCCTAACTTTCCGATTTCTGCTTTGTAAACAGGTTCTCCCGAGACCTTAATTGTAACATTTTCGGGCATTGAAATAGGGAACGTGTCACCAACAGTGCTCTTCATCAAACGACCTAAATTAGCTTTGCTAGTAGTTAATTCTGCCGATAGTGGAAGATTAATTGACAGTACTGCCTGCTCAAGTTTTTCCTTCCAACTTCGGTCATCCTGTACAAATTCATTTTGCACTCTTGATCTCAATTGAGAAGATATTGGCTTCAAAGTTTGAAGTGGATATAAAACATCAAAGCTAGCGGGTTCTGAATCCGGCATTTGAACCATAAAAGAACAAACTATTACAGTATCCGCGCCATCAACAAAAGAAACAAATTGAATATTTTCTTCCTGCGACAACGACTCGAAGCTCGTAACAAAAAGGTCTTTCCAAGCATTTTCCATAGCTCGGTTCATTCCATCAGTAATTATTTGTATGATCCGTTGCTCTGTTGCCGTGAACTCACCCTTAGCCTGGTGGAGAGCCTTGATTTTTGAACCGCCATAATAAGAATTAGTCAAAATAGATATAAACGAGGATTGAACTACCAGAAGGGAATTACCCCTTAATTCATCTAATCTATTTGTGGTGACACTTACAAAGTTGTCACAGCCCTCAACATATTCATCGAAAGATTTCACCTCTGGTGGAAACGACGAAATACGCGGCATAATGCGTAACATCGGGAGGAATACCGATCGCGTAAACCGACATATTTTCTCATTAACCATTCTCAAGGCATAGTAATCGCCTAGAAGGGAAAGGTCCTCTGATCCAAAGTCAAATTCTCGAACAGCAGTCTGGTCAAAAACTGCAGGAATATCTTCCTGGCCCGCACCATTTCCAAGTCCTCCAAGGAGAGCTTCAACTTCGTCATTTGAAAGTTTTCGAGAACCAACCATTTAAATTTGGCCTTTTATTGAAGTACAAACGAAGTAAAGTGAACACCCTCAACACCACCAAAGCCTTCTAGGTCTTCAAGCTTTACATTGATTGCATCCTTTATGCTATCGGCAAGCTTATCCCTACCAATTTTACCATCTATATCGTCTACCGAGTAAGTACCCATGACTCCGAGCACCTCAGACCTCAGCGCCATCTGATGTTTTTCGACATTTTCGATTACTGTCTCGTCGTATTGAGTCGATACACCAACACTTATCTGTAAAAACTGTTTTGATTTGTTTAAGTTAGTCGTAAAATTATCTGCAAAAGTATAATAGCTTGTTATAAAAGTCTCATTAGCAGGGGTCTCTTTTGAAAGCTTTTGAGGCTCTAAGTCTTCTTCATTGACTCCATCTTCGCTGGGCAATTGCCCCGCCTGCTTGAGTTTTCTTTCTATCAGCTCTTCGACCTGCTCCACAGGTGTCTGCGTGGGCATGAATAAAAAGGCTCCTGCACCCAAGCCAACACCCAACAATACAATTGGACCCAACCCGAATAGAGCAATCTTTTTAAAATTAATTTTACTTTTTGGAGCTTCTTCAGCCATAATTTCATCCTACGCGATCAGGTTCAAACCAGTTGATGTTCTATAAGAGATAATGGTTTGAGAGTTTTGTGTCTTATCAAGACCTAGCACACTGTTTGCTTGGTCAGTAAGTCTATTTCGATTCTGATTTGAATTCTGCCGTTGTTGATCAGTTCCACTCTGCAAACCGACTGAAAAACCGGCCAGTTTCATACCGTTTTGGTTAGTGATTTGAAGCAACGACTCTTCATTAGCTCTTAGCAAACTTGCAGCTGCCTGAGTCTCAGCAACCATCCGAATATCTAAAACTTGTTTTTCCATCAAAACATTCACCTTAATTTTTCCAAAACTTTCAGGCTCTAGATGGATTTCAAAATTTTCTTTCCCATTTAGCACTTTATCTACAACCAACATACTTATTCGTGAAGCATACTGAGCATCATAAAGAGAAATTTTGCCACTCATACTGGACGCAAGGGCCATAGGGTTATTAGACGAGGAAGCCTGCACTGCTGTTTGGTTATCAGCTTTAGTGAAAGTGTTCGAATCAGACTGTCCAAAAACCTGTTGCTCTACTTTGGGCGATAAATTAGGAAAAGTTACTTGTTTCACCCTCAAAGTTTCTACCGCCTCTAGAAAAAATTTGGGGTTAAAATTAGTTGATACAATTTTTTGTTCAACTAAATCGGGTTCAATTTCTTTTGTAAAAAAATGATTTTTAAAATCCTTTTTACTTAAAAAATATTTAAGCTCAGTATCTAAAGCTAGTGCACTTGTCGCTACACCAATGCGCGCATCATTATTCATTGATGCAACTGGTTTTACTATTTCATCAAGCATTACTTTGATGTGCATTTGATTGGCAGATATACTCTCCGCTTCTGTTAATGCTGAAGCTTCGTTTATATCAGTCAAAACTAATTTATTAATTTCTAAGGGCACCATGTTTTGCATATTAAAACTAGGTATCACAGGCTCGGATGCGCCCGTTTTAACAACTATTTGCGTAGGCCTAGATGAAAGAGTCGACATCTCCTGTAGCGATAAAACAAACTGTTGGGCGATCTTAGTGATTTCCAGCGTTGACTTATCACCAGATATTATCGGCCCTTTCGAAATAAAGTTTAACCCATGTTTACCGTTAACTTCTGATCTAATATCGGGGTTAATATTTTTTGATAGTCTGATTTTAAACCGAACAAAATCTGGTATATCATGCAAGCTCGTATTTTCAGGAATGGACAATCCTATAAGTAATTTTGACCGCGGATCAACATTAGTATCAATTTCTACAGTCCGCGTAACGCCTACAATATTCAAGCCTATTTCTTGACCAGGGTGTGCTGGTAATTCAATGTGTTCTGTGGCACCCAATCTACCTTGAGCATCCAACAATTCCACTTTCACCGATACAAACGGGTCATATTCATCCATTAAAGCATAAACTTGGTTACTTGAAATGGCGACTTCATCATCTAGGTCGGCGACGTTATCGTAATTAATAGCGCTTTCAGCACTGATAACGATGTCATTATTAATAACGCTATCAGCGCTAATTGGAATAATTTGTGGAATTATAAACTCGCTTGGGGTGACATTAGTTTCAAACTCATTGGCATCTAATGCAAGCATGTCACCAAGATTATTTTTCAAATCTCTTATATCAAACAAAATTGATGAATCAGCTGCGTCGCTCAATTCCAACTGTACCGGTGCACTAATCATGAGATCGTTAAGGTTTTCTATATTGCCTTCATTTAATATATTGATATTATTGAGATTATCACCAAAGCCATCGGGTGTATTCATAGTATCAGAGGGGTCGATGGCACCGAGAAGATCCATAAACGTCAATAGAGTTAATCCGCTCGCTTCCTTATCCACAATATTGTCCGCCGGGAGCGCTCCAAGCCTTGTATCCATAAAGGCAGCAGTCGCATTAAAATGAACGCTAGCATCTAAATTTCCCCCATTTTCAAGATGATTAACAAGTCCATCAACACCATGCTCCGCCATCAAAACTTGCAATTTTCTGTCTACTAGCATGGAGTCATCACTAATGATTTGGTTCATAAACTCTTGCGCAGAAACCCCACCCAATGATCGATTCTCAAAATCGCTGAGGTGGACATTTAAAATTTCGCTTGAAGAGTTTGAATCCAAAACTTCTTCTGCAGCTGACATCAATAAATTGGAAAAGTTTGCAAATATTGCATTGCCCTGTCCCTTTGTAGGACCTGTTGAACTGGACTGACCATCAGTTCCCCCTTGGGTTCCGACACCACTAAAAGTAATGTTCATTTATTAAACTCCAAACCATCCTGGCTATGAAAGAGCAAATTTTGTACCAATTACTTTTTTCGCATCAATATATCTCTATCAAACCTTTTTAATTCTTGAGATTTATGGTCAATACGCTTTAAATCATCCAACTTTTCTAATATTTTTTTGTTTTTCATGTCATGCTGTGCAACCGTTTTTTGTAAATGCACCTGCTCAGTAGTAAGAAATTCAATTCTATTTTCCACCACCTCTTTTTGATGAATCATCTTTTCACGAATTTTACTGTTAACTTTTACCATGTGGCCATTTTGGGCGACACCAGCCTCAACAGTTTCTTCAATATTATATGTTAAATCAGTTTCGAGTTTACGTACTTTTTTAATACTATCCGTCATACTGTTTAGTTCTAATTGAGATTTCAATTTTTTGTGTTTTCCGGTGCGATAAAGCAACTCAAAAACTTTATATTTAGCCATGATACACCATTATGCTAGTAATTTAGAGAGCAACTGCTGAGTTTGGTCAAATGAAAATCGTTCGGACTTGTCTTGGTGAAGAAAGCTCACGATTTTTGGCCATAACTGGACTGATAAATCCAAATCGGCATCTTGGCCCTGAACATACCCGCCCATTAAAAGTAGATCCTGATTTTCTTGGTAAATAGATATTAACCTTCTCAACTTGCGAGAATTTTTTAAATGGCTTTCAGACCCAAGATCATCCATCAACCTACTCACAGAATTACTAACATCTATAGCAGGATAGATACCTTGTTGCGCAAGCTTGCGAGACAAAACAATGTGTCCGTCTAAAATTGCACGTGCATTGTCCACAATTGGATCCGAAACAGTATCGTCTCCATCAGCTAAAATTGTGTAAATCGAGGTTATGGACCCTACTGAGTTTATACCAGCTCCAGTCCGCTCGATTAATTCTGGTATGAGCGAAATCACTGACGGTGGGTACCCTCGCGCAGTGGGCTGTTCTCCAAGAGATAAACCAATCTCTCGCTGAGCATGGGCAACCCGCGTGAGGGAATCCAAAATAAGTAAAACATTTTTTCCTTTATCACGGAAGTATTCAGCAATACTGGTTGCTCGCTTCGCTCCCTGGATCCTTAGCAAAGCGGACCTGTCAGCTGGAACGGCAACAATGACAACTTTTTGTTTCGAATGAGACGCAGTAATCTCTTTAGTAAAAGATGCTAACTCACGTCCTCTTTCACCTATAAGCCCAACAACAATTACATCGGCCTCTGCGCTGCGTGTAACCATACTTAATAAAACCGATTTTCCAACGCCGGAGCCAGCTATAATCCCCATCCTCTGACCACGGCCAATGGAAGTAACTGCGTTAATGCTTTTAATTCCAACATCAAAAATTTGATCTATGTCGCCACGATCAAACGGGTTCACATTTTTACCATTGATGGAATTTGTCTCAGTTAGTGCGATTGACCCTTGACCATCCAGAGGATTACCAAGCCCATCTATAACACGGCCTAGAAGGTTCGACCCAACATCAATTTTTTTTACCCCTCCAGCAGCAACTATTCTATCACCATTAAATATTTCAACAGTTTTTTCGTATTGGAAGATGATGTTTTTATCATCTTTAAAACCTATTATCTCACCTTTGGAAACAGCTCCATCACGCGATTGGATAATACATTCAGACCCAACAGAAGCAGGAAACTGACTACTTTCGATAACTTGACCATCATAACCGGTCACCACTCCACAATATTCAATACCTGAGCGCGAAATGACCCTTTTATTAATTCCAGAAAAAACAGTATCAAACCAACTTGTCTTATGATGCGGGAAGATCTCCTCTTGTTTAAAAGACATGGGAATTTAACCTTCTTCAGTCATATCAAATAACGAAATTTTAGCTGTGGATTTACGGCTTAGAACTTCAAACTCACCACGGTTTAAAGTTTCTTTTTCGCCGAAATTATAAATGAAATCTGTGTCACTCTCTAAAGCATCAATCACTTTAAAATCTTCAGCGCTCAGATATACGGTTACAGCAGTCTCATTCCCGACGATCTGCTTCGCGACCCGTGCTATTTTTTCAAAAAACGGAATTGGAAGTTGATCAATCTTTGTTCCAGCCAGATCCGAGGCTACGTTTAAAACAAGCTCCGATATCTGGCTTTCCATCTCTCCTTGAATTAAATTAGAAGCACCAAATAATGTTTCTAAAGTTTTTTCAAAACTATATCTTTCTTTTTCTAATCGACTGTTAAAATCCAAATTTAAGTTTTCAATTTCCTTTAAAAATTCATCACTTTCTTTTATTTCGATCTTCGGCGATGCAACTTCCTTAATATGGTCAACGATTTCTGACCTTTCAAAAGTATCATCACTAGTTTGAGCAAAATTATCCTTGTTGAGACTATCAGTTGTTTTGATTTCCAAATCTACGTCGTCAATTTTAGAAATCTCGGAAGAGTCTTCGGTAGCTCTTAATCTCTCGCCCTCGTTCTCAGTAACTAGGTCCAGGCTTTCTGATATATTCGGGTCATTTGCAGCTGGTTGTTTAACTTCAGAAATTTCAGATGAGTTTTCTTGATCTATTTGGTCTGATTTCAAACTTTCATCACCGGAAGTCTCTTCGGAAGTTTTAGTCTCATCACCTATTTCTTCATCCAGTAGTTTAGATCTTACCAAATCAAAAAGGCTATTAGACTTTACAAACTTGTCTTCCTCATTTTCGGATAAGGGATCTAATTTAAACTCAGTTAAACTTGCAGCCTTCAACAAGCCCCTTAAATCGGAACTCGTTAAAGAGTTCGCATCATTGCGATCGTTATCAATGGCATTACCCATTAGACCATTTCCTCGCCACCACGGCCCGCTAGAACAATTGTTCCATCATCTGAAAGTTTTCTAGCAACATTAATGATCTGCTTTTGTGCCTCTTGCACCTCGGTCAGGCGAACAGGACCCAGAGCCTCCATTTCATCACGGATATTTGCAGCTGCACGTGTTGACATACATCCCAATAATTTGTCCTGCAACGACGCTTCTGCTCCTTTCATTGCGATAATTAATACATCTTGATCAACTGATCTAAGAAGTGTTTGGAGCGATCGATCATCAGAACTAGAGAGGTTTTCAAATACAAACATATTGTCCTGTATCTCAGCCATCAGGTCTTTATCTTCTTTCTTAATAGAGGTCAGAATGCGCGTTTCCATCTCTGTTTTTGTAAAGTTCATAATTTTAGCAGCAGCTTTAACACCACCAATTTTTGATGCCCGAAGCGAAGTATTAGCAGCAAATTTCTCTTTCATCACCCGCTCGAGTTCCTTCACAGCGCCCGGTTCTACTGTTTCAATCGTTGCAATGCGCCGAACAATGTCAGCCTGAATGTCATCTGGTAACAGAGTCAAAACGTCGGCACCCAAACCAAAATCTAAATACGAAATGATTAAAGCCTTGATTTGAGGATGTTCATCAATGATGAGCTCAGAAATCGCTCTGGCATCCATCCAATCTAAAATGTCAATTGCAGACTCAGAACTAGCTGGCGTAATTCGTCCCAGAACCGATTGAGCTTTGTCTTCGCCCAGGGCACGTATCATAACATTTTCAATGTATCGACCAGCACCCAAACCCAAACCAGTCTGTTTCTTGATAGTTTCAAGGAATTCATCCAAAACCATATTCACTGTGTTTTGATCAACCCCAGCAACAGAATACATTGCAGTACCTAAGTGCTGCACCTCTCTGGGCGTCAAGTTTTGCAAAACCTGCGCTGCCTCTTCTTCTCCAAGAAGCATCATCAGGATAGCAGATTTTTCTGTGCCAGTTAGCTCTGCTAATTTATCAGCTTCTGATAATTCTTCAGCCATGGGTCACTCCTAAGAAAGTAAATCGAGGTCTTGGCGCATTAACTGCTTAAACACGTTAGCAACTCGGCCAGCTTCATCCCCAACGATCATTCGAACAAGAGCAACCTTGTCGTCATAAGTGTTTGCTGTGTCCAATAAGTCTGCCGAAATTCCACTCTTCTTTTTTGGCTTTAATTTGGCTTTAATGCCCTCAATAGTTTCGCCCTCTTCAACCTCAACAGCCTTAGTACTTTCAACGCGCTGGGTCGCAAGGTCTGCCATTGTTTCGGCTTCAGCATAAAGTTCCATAACTGAGTTAGTGCTAGAAGTCGGCACCAGTATACGTGAAAGCATTGGACGGACCACTCCCAAAGATACGAATCCAAGGAGCAATACGAGCAAAGTTTTTTCAATTATTGACTTAAACCAAGCAGTCTCAAACCATCTGATTTGCTCACCAGTAATCTCATCATTAAACAACTGTGATGTGATAGTGAGGCTATCACCGCGCTCAACTTTAATACCAATCGCACTTGAAATTAATTGCTCCATCTCTTTTTTAATTTTTTCTGAGATGGGTTCAAACGTAACTTCTCCAGTGTCCGCGTCTATCACTTTACGATCCCTAACCAAAACTGCAGCATCAATTCTGGCAATTATATTTGAAGGCGTAGTTACTGTTTCAAACTTACGGCTGACCTCATAATTCTTTAATTCAGTTGATGATTTAGTCTCAAAATTGTCTTTTTGACCATCTCCACCCATTGTCGCACTCACGTCTTTAGTAGCGATCTGAGCCTCTGTCGGTGGTTGATTAGAAATAGCTCCAGGAATCCCAACTGCATCTTTTTTGGCCGTAACATTCAATGAACTTTGCTCACTTAAAATCGCTGTATCCCGCGGGTCAACTAATTCTTGTGACGTCTCTCGGCGCGTAAAATCAATTTCTAAATTTACTTGGGCAGTAACATTTGAAGCACCAACAATGGGTGCAACCAGACTTTGGATTCTAGATCGATAAATACTCTCCAACCTCATTCTGTAAGCAAGCTGACTGTCAGCCATTACTTCATTTGGATTATCAGGGGAATATGATAGTAGACGACCGGATTGATCAATGATTGATACACCATCCTGAGACATCCCTGGAACAGACGAAGCAATAAGGTTTGTAATTGCCCGTACTTGTGTTTGGTCAAGTTGACGGCCATTCTTCAGGGTGACAAAAACAGATGCCGTGGGCGCCGTCTGGTTACGTATAAAAACAGACTTCTCTGGTAAAGCTAGATGCACCCGCGCAGCCTGGATACTGCTAATCTCAGCGATTGAACGAGAAAGTTCGTTTTCTTGAACTTTCTTTAACTTCATCGTCTCAACAGATCTCGAAACACCTAATGGCAAATTATCAATTTCTTCGAAGCCATTCGATGCATATTCTGGAAGGCCTTGGGCTGCTAACGAAATTCTAGCTTGATGATAATCATTCGTTGGAATTAGTACTTCCCCAGTTGCAGGGTCAAGCTCCACACTCATACCCATATTTTTTAATGCCTCGTAAATTTTGGATTTGTCAGCATCTGATGCTGAAGCATAGAGTGTGGTCATGTTCGGTTCTCGCATAGACGCAAAAACAACGACTGCCGCTACAGCAGTTAACGCGGCTAAAATTGTAGGAAATGCTCGTCTAAAACTCGGTTGGTCTATAGCGTCACGAATAGTTGCAACCGCATTTCTGGGTGCAGTAAGCATATTTGTTGATCCAACTTCAGTCGTTTGAATATTAACCATTTGATCTGTATTAGCCATAATTCTTGTCCTATTTGCCTTAAACTGGCATATTCATAATGTCTTTATATGCGCTTAAAGCCTTGTTGCGGATATTAAGAGTTAACTGAAATCCAACAGAGGATATTTGTTGGTTAATCATAACTTTAGACAGATCATTTTCACTGCCTAATTCATAGTCTTTAGCCAATTGTGCCGCCGAATTTTGGGCTTGTGCAACATCATTCAGGCCATCAGAAATTCGCTGCGAAAATGATGGCCCAACATCTGCCGATTTAGCCTGCAATATTTCAGATGGCATCTGAGATTTCTGCCGAACCTGTGATAGATTTGTATTAACAGCAGTCATATTTGTACTTTCAATTTTCATTTTATCTTCCTCATCCAACCCTTGCGTAAAGCTTGGAATTCAGAGCATCCATTGTGTTCTGAGAGCCCGAAGTAAGTTCATTATCAAAAACAATATTTGTATGGTCGATATCGGACGAGTAACTAAGTATCTCTGCACGCTGAATTACGTTATCTAATTCTCTGACATTTCCGGGCCAGTTATGCAGCATAAGCCGATCTAAAGCTTCCGACGTTAGGACCTTAGGAAAGGCTCTTTCAGAAATGCTTCTTGTTAGTAAATGAGCTGATATTGCAGGTATATCAAGCTGTCTGTGTGTGAGAGAACAGGTCGAAACCGGAAAAACATTAAGGCGATAAAAAAGATCTTCTCTGAAATTGTTATTGTTTATTTCTTCAATCATGTTCCTGTTCGTTGTTGCAAGCACTCTTACATCTATCGAAACTTCCTTCGCGCTTCCAACAGGGGTAACGACTTTTTCTTGTAGAACTCTTAGTAGTTTCGATTGAAGCGCCATTGGCATTTCAGAAATTTCATCAAGTAAAATTGTTCCCTCATGCGCTGCACGAAACAAACCTGAGTTCGCTTGCATGGCACCAGTGAACGCACCTTTTTCATGACCAAACAACATCGATTCAAGCATATTTTCAGGAATTGCAGCACAATTTACTGCGATGAAAGGCTGATGATTTCTGTTCGATTTGGAGTGCAAGAGCCTTGCCACCACCTCTTTTCCCGTTCCGGTGGGACCATTAATTAAAACACTGGCATTGGACCCGGCCACGCGACACAGCAAGTTAACTAAGTCAGCTGTCTGTGGGTCACCACATGGCAAATTCACGTACTTTCCCAAGAATTGCTCTAAAAATAAACTTACATAAAATTCGTGTATGGAGCTTTGATCTGACAGTTGAGTAGGAATTCTTATGAAATTGATTGCTCCATTACGCCGTGAGTCTACTTCAAACTTGTTTGTACCGCATACTAACACAAATGCCTTTGTAATTTTGTTCGAGCGCAAGAAGCCCTCGAAGCTATCAGAATTCACGTCACAACTATTTGTGAGACTTGAAATTATCAAACACCGCTCTCTGGAATGTGAATGAATCGTTGCCGCATCACCAAAATCAATCCACTCCACACCTCGCTTTTTTAGAGCAGCCCGAGTAACTTCAGCGAAGATTTTATCACCACAATCCATAATAAAATTTGACATTTCTTACCTCCACTGAAGATAAGCACTTACTGTGCCAATTTGAATTTATTACTTTAAATCATATATTTATAAAAAATTTATAATATTTTTAAGTTAGTTCATTTTTTTGACAATTAGCTAACAATGTAAGAAAAAATGCCGTTAAACTATCTAAGATAGGAGAATAGAATGAACGCAACAGCAGCAATAAGCGCTTACTCAAGTGTTAAAAATCAAACTCTCTCAACCGAAGATATTGGGTACAACGTGGTAAGCGCTGCGCTTCACAAATTGGAAACCAATCTGCATCTGTTGTCCACTTCAGAAAAGAAAAAAGAAAGAGCCAATGCCTTCGAGCAAACTCTACTTACAATTTACTTCCTCCAGAAAAGTTTAAAATTCAGCACAGATGATGATCTAGCAGCAAACTTATTCCGGTTGTACGAATTTTGTCGTATTAAAGTTATTGAAAAAGGCATCGCAGGGAGTCACAATGATGACGAAATAAATCAGTGTCATTCCTTTGTACTTGAAATTGTAAAAAGCTGGGACACGCTCCAAGTAGAATAAGCCGTGGGTCGTACATATGTTTGCACCAGATTTTGTGTTTTCTATAGCAACTTCATTGGTTGCGGAGCGATATATCACTTCAAACCTAGAAATTGATACAATTGCTTACAAATTTTCGACCCTCATAAACACGGTCTACGAATTTGAGAATGCCGAGACGCTGAAAAATACAGCAGAAAATTTTATGTATAGCATGGTAGATGCTGGTATCGATAATGCAGATGTTATGCTTTTAAATTACAGATATCATAGATTTATTGTAAAAAATAATGGAAAGAAACGCAATTGGTCGCCCATGTTTGGTGACCCAATTCAAGGAACTAAGAAGAAGGTTTACACAGCCAACTCTGTAAATAGAGATTTCAAAGCCTTTGTTTATAGAACAAAGCAAAGTGGTGAATATATATGTCCAGCCGGCTGGTCATTGGGCAGCCAGAATTCAAATAAATTTCTCTCAGAATTAGATAAACTTGAGGTTAGTGCTTTTGACATACTGAGATCAGGCAATTAAATTTGTAGACAAATCTAGGCGAGGTCTGGGCGTTATTGAAATATTAAAGTATTTTGTAGCAGCAATATTATGTCTATAAATTGGCGCAACACTGCCCTGGGAAATCTGTCGATTTTCAGTGTGAATAGCTGAGGGTGTGAGATAGGGACTAAATATCCTGGATGCATATTCCATCGATCCAGGCGTTTTACCTACATTCTGCACCGGAAATACGCTTTCACCAGACATTTTTGTAATATTTGTTTGGGAAAGTGGTTGATTGACCACTTTCGAAGAATAGCGGGTTGCGAAATCATTTTGAAGTTTCAAATCTAGGCGTTGCATACCTAGTGATAATGCACAATTCTTATGTTACTTCAACGGTCCAAATATATTGGAAACTATAATGAAGAAAAATTGCGCTTTTTGTAATGGAACACGGCTAATATTCATATGGATAGTAGCGTTGATGATACTCATTAACGCTATCTATAATTTGGTGTATTTTAAGGAAGATATTACTATGTTCCAAATTTTAAAATTACCATTATTTTTTTGCTTTGCAGCTCTTCTTTGGAAATTTTTTTTAAACATGAAAAATTAAGAGACCACTTCAGAAAACTATGTTGTGGATATTATTTCGAACTGGGCATTAAATCTTGGAAAAAATCTCTCTTTATCCAAATCAATAATCATATCAGTCGTGTGTGTCTTTTCATCAGTACTGTTAAAATATCCACATGAAATTACAAATTTTATATCTGAATTCGTTCCACCATTATTTTTTATCGATTGCATCTCAGGTCCTCCTAATTATGCGCTGCATTTTTCATGCCAAAAGTTAAATTATATTATAATTGATTATGTACACATAATGAATATCTGGATCAAAACCCTCTTCAGCTAGGTATTCATTTAGTCCCATCATTATCTTGTCAGTTATTAACTTCCGACCCTCTACAGAACTCAGATTTTGGCTAGTTGTGTCCAGTATTATTGTGGATATCTCTGCAACCAGATCAGATTCAATTTCATAAATTCCTTTTATAAAAAAATCTGCAGAAACATTCGCCTGAAATGTTGCAAGCGCCAACTCTAAACTAAACAATTCCTGGGTGTCGGAAAGCCGTCCTTGGAACACATTTTCAATTTTAAGATAATTATATTTAGGCGGGAGTATCGGAAGGCCATCTTCTCCTAGTTCTTCTGACACGTTCTCACCAGATTCAAGACCCTCATCCGGTTTGGCCTCCAGAACCTCTTCCAGAACTTCCTCAAAGTAGACTCCAGAATAATCTACGTCTACGTATTGATGGCCAATTACAAACATTAAAATTACAAGGCTAGCTGGCACAAATAGTTGCAGATAATACATGTTTCCTCCTACCTAGCGGTAAGCAAGAATTATGCCAAAAAAACGCTCTGACTATTGCAATGCCCTTAAGATAACTTTTCTGCTATTTCTACAGTTACCCCTAGTTTAGCCTCTCCATCCAACAAAAACTGGGATGCCGACAAAGTTGTCAACCCATCAATGTCTTTTATGGTAAAGCTAACTGTAGCCTTAGCGTCAGAAATTTTTGTGACAACCTCATTTGTAACAAATTCATGGCGGAGATTTTCATAACTCTTAAAAAATGAAAACCACTCATCAAAATTGGCTTTTGATATATCAACAGTTGCAACCACATCCATTAAAGATTTACCCTCTTATCACTAACATTGATACTCCAAACATCATTATGTACCAATAACAGACGTCTCAGGATTATGTCTAACACTAAATCCTTGGAATACATGGCATGAAGATTGCTGCATGTTGTGGTTAGCGTTAATCGGTGGTCACTCAGATGTATAATAAACACAATAATTCAAGGAAATTTTTCTACCAAAAAAAAATTCTCGTCTTGCTAATGGTTGTTTTTCCCATTTCCGCACCAGCCAAGGAGCAGTGTGCAGGCCCAGACGATGATGGGCCAGCATGCCATCAGGAAACTGTCGATACCATCTTTGTACCAACAGAAAACGCAAAATCTTTCGACATTACAAAATTTTACTATTCTGGCAGCATTCTAAGTAATCAGTCGTCATCTTACGAATTTGCATCTCTTTTGGAAGGTAAAGATGTGGTAGGATCCCAAATCCGAGAAGCTTTAGTCGAAGACTCTTTTAGGTCTAATACTTCCACTAGCGGCCTAGAAAACGGTCTCAAACAGAATGGGCTTTATAACGAAATCAGCAATCAATTCCGAAACTTTGATATATCTGGTAGAAAGAAAATCCAAAGGTGCTTGCGTTATGGATCTTACCAAGGAAAAATTGACGGCCTGTGGGGCAATCAAACTTTTGACGCTATTGTTAGCTTTGATGAAGCTTCCAAATTAACTATGCAGGTTGCCGAAGAACATATATTTTCTAAAATCAAAAATATATTTTCAAACAAGAAATTTTGTCGTAATTTAATAGCCGACAGCTTCCAATTGTAATAATTTACAAAAAAGCAACTTTATATTTAACGTACCTATAATATAATGCTTACTAGTTTTCACCGCTAGCCGCAAAAGGGAGAAAAAAATGTCTGCAGAAAGTCAAACAGACGAGGACAAGATAACTGCCGATGTCCTAAAGGTGAAAGAAGTTGAAAACACATACATTAACAGCGCTAAAGAGCGCATGTTTGACGTAGTAAAGCTATTCGTAACAAATGCCGAGGGCTCCATTTCATTAAGTGATTTTTCTCAAATATTTAAAACGGTAACTGTTTGGATAAAGTTCAGACCTCGAAAACTTGGCACTTATGTAGAAGTTATGAAGGAACGAAATACCGAAACCACAATCAGTGTTAGATACAGTGCTGACGAATATATTCCACACGTCAAAGAAGTGTTAAGAGATCACAATATTCGAGTTAAATCGATGGCGAACAACGTAATGGTTTGCCAAATTCCAAAACCAAGCGACCAAGACATCGAGATTGCCGTACAAAAAGTAAAAGTGTTAGCAAATACAGCTCGTTCCTCACTGTCGCAAGTTAAGGCTGATACAATTCAGAGACTTCAAGCTGCACTCAAAAATGAATATCTCGAAGCAAAAGATGTAAAATACGCTATCACGAGTATAGAAAAAGTTGAGCAGCAAATGGCGGCAATGTTAACCTACTTTAGACTCGAAAACGAAAAAAAGCTGAGCGGGCGTAAATTCGAATTTGATACGGTCGAGGCTAAAGGCATTTGGGCAACGATAAGTAAAAAAATAAAGAAAAATGGCCATATAGAAATATAAAAAATGATGAATGCTAAGAGTGTCTTGTGGTTAACGTCTAGCGCTATTGTCTTTTGGTGTCTTTGTTCGCTTCCCGCAAACAGCACTACCTCCATTAAAAACCCTAATGAAGTCATCTTTAATTGTATCGAAGATGACAAGTCGAAATATTTTTGTACAAATGTACCAGTTGCCAATCCGACGTTTATTCTAAGTTTAGCAAGACTTGAACGAAAAAAATTATCAACATACGTCGACGCGTTTCGTATCATGCCTGCCTTAACCAACCTAACCAAACAAACAATTAAATTAGCTCAAATTCAACTAACCTTTTTTGGAGAGAAGAGCCTATCCAAAATTTTCGTTATAAATCAAAAGCTCATTCCAAATTCGACATCACACACTAATCTGTCCTACTTAATTAGAAGTGATGTTCCATCGCAAGCATTGTTTTACAATGAACTTCTATCAACTTGGAAGAATACATCGTACGATCAATTTATATTGGAACTATTAGAGGTTAAGTACCAAGAATAGAATATCTAAATTCCAACCAATTAAATGGAAACCGTCGTATGACGCTAAAAACATTACATTTATTGCTAACATCAATCATCGTAGGCTTGCTTTTGGGTTTTTTTGGGGCGACTGCGGCTCACTATTTTAGAGCAGGCATAGATTTTTTAGATAATACGTCAAAAAATTATTTTCAAAATACAACGGGCTTCTTTTTCTATTTTTGCGCATTGAGCCTGTCCGCATTTATAATTACCGTGATTAAAAACGGGTTTAAAATTACCAGGTGGCATGGACCCGCCGATACAATTTTTGCCGCTCATCGAATAGACAATGAATTAGATGTAAAAACAGGGGTTGCAAGTACCTTGGCTGCATTTGTATCGGCCGCTGGAGGCGCTTCAGTGGGTCAATATGGGCCATTAGTCCACTTCGGTGCAACACTTGGTGCGTTTATTAAAGCTACTTTAAAGCTAAGTATCACGACTAACGTCATTCTTGGCGGTGGAGTGGCAGCAGCCATTTCCGCCGGGTTTAATGCACCGTTAGCTGGCATAATTTTCGCTCATGAAGCGATACTTCGTCACTTTTCACCAAAAGCGTTAGCCCCTATTGCACTTGCATCCGGCACGGCCTTCGCAGTTCATAGTTATCTATGGGAGACCTCGACACCGTTTTT
>Ga0206126_10002233_pt1 | contig 21571 bp, 44 predicted proteins | sample Helgoland_Spring_5_FD_148621 | JGI IMG/M metagenome (GOLD analysis project Ga0206126, IMG submission 148621) | Pelagic subsurface seawater microbial communities from Kabeltonne, Helgoland, North Sea - Helgoland_Spring_Bloom_20160412_1 | ecosystem: Environmental > Aquatic > Marine > Epipelagic ...
ATAGCTGCTGGAAAGGCTATGTTGCTAAAGGAAAAAAGAAATCTCCTAGCGGAAAGAAAACTAAAAGCGGGAAAATAAAAATGGTTAATAACTGTGTAAAAAAATAAATATGAAATATTTAAAAAGTAAATGGAACTCATTAATGTATTTTCTAATGTTTAAGAAATACAACGAAACTTGTGACTGCGATGGCAATTGCACTTGTAAAGAATAGGAATAGATAAAAATGGGCACCATACCCAAAATTCCTGTAACCAAGAAGGGCTCTCGCTATGAGAGCCCTTTTTTAATTAATATGTTTTAGAACTTATATTTCAAACGAAATCTAACAGTGTTTGAAGTATCCCACCCAACTCTATAAGTAAAATCTTTATAGGGGTAATCAATTGCAATAGCTCCATTTTTATTTGAATTGTACCAAAATTCTTTTTGTATCCATAATTTGAATTTAGGGAATTTATATATTAATCTTGGCTCTAGTGTAGGTTCGTTTTTTTCTATCTTATAATGTAGAGGTATACTTAAATAAAGTTTAGAAGAGCTTTTCCAAAGATTATGTCTATAAGTAAATCGATTTTCTAAATCATCACTTCTATGTCTAAGCTCAAAGCCTTTATAAGTAATTGCAATATATGACTTATCATTTGTTCTCATTTCATATCCTACCGATTGTGATAGCACTGATTGAGTAATAAATAACATTAATAGTATTAGTGCATGTTTCATAAGTAACGTGTTGGTTAGGTGTATATAATCACTTGAAATACATACACCTACCAAGTATTAACATTACTAAATAGTTAAATTAATTAACCATCACAAGATACACAAGAAGGATCCATAGCGCTCGCTGCAATATCGCCGCGTAAAACGCTTTCGGTTCTAACATAATATAAAGTTTTTATACCTTTTTTCCAAGCATCCATATGAACTTGATTAAGCCACTTAGGCGTTGCTTCAGAAGGAAAAGCTAAGTTAAGACTAACTGACTGATCTACATATTGTTGGCGTAGACCCGCTTGATTAACTAATTCTAGTTGATTAATTTCTTTAAAAGTTTTAAAAACCTCTTTAGCAGGTATGTCATGATCACCCACGAGTATATCGTCCAACCTTTCAATTCCTTGTACAGATCCACCATCTTCTAATATTTTATTCCAAGTTTCTTCATTATTTAAATTACAGCCTTCTAAAACTGATTCTAATGTAGGGTTTTTTCTTATGAACGTTCCTTTAGCCGATTGTTCTGTAAAAACATTAGCAGCCCAAGGTTCAATACCAGGGCTAACATTTCCTGATAGCTTTGAGTTAGAAACTGTTGGAGCAATAGAACGAAGGTGAGTATTACGTTTGCCAGTACCAATACACCATAATGGCTCACCAAACTCCTCAGCAAGGTCCATTGAGGCTCTTTCACTTTCAATTTTAATTTGACTAAAAATCTTTCTAGTTTCAAACTGAGATAATAAACCTTCAAACGGTAGCCCTTTCTCTTGCAGATAAGTATGCCAGCCAAGAGCTCCGAGTCCAAGTGCTCTACCTTTTTCTGCAGATCTAACAGAGTTTTCAAACCCAATTTTTCCTTTGGCTTTTTGGATAAATTCCTCAAGTACGCCATCAAGAAACCAGATAGAATCATAAATAATATTAGTATCTTTCCATTCGTCATATTTGGCTAAGTTTAAACTAGATAAGCAGCAAACAAAACTATGACTCTCATCAGTATGCAAAGTTATTTCAGAACATATATTTGTCATATGAACTTTTAAACCATTTTGTTTGTATGCCTCTGGGTTATTTTTGTTTGTATTTCCTTTAAAGAGTATATAAGGCTCTCCAGTTGCTTTACGTTTTTGAAGTAATTTTCCCCATTTACGTCTAGCTTCTTGATCTCCTTGTTCAAGTCTTCGCATAAACTTGTCACCGACCACCGCGCACTGGTGTAAGTTAAGTGATTGTCTGTTAACATCCCCTTTGGGTTCTCTAATCTCCAACCATTCTTCAAAGTCGGAGTGGTCAATATTAATGTTAACTGATGCAGCTCCGCGTCTGACAGATCCTTGATTAGTGGCAAGTATTGTTGAATCGTATATTTTGCAAAACGGCACCACTCCATCAGATGTTCCATTACCAGTAATTTTAGCTCCAGCGGGTCGAATTTGATTAATACCGATACCAACTCCTCCGCCGTGTTTAGCAAGTAGCATCATCTCTAAGTTTTTCTTACCTATATCATTTATGCTATCAGCAACATCAATACCAAAGCAACTGATAGGTAAACCTCTATCTGTTCCAGTATTACTTAGTACAGGTGAAGCTAAACAGAGCCATCCTTTCCAGATGTAGTTGAAGAATTTTTCTGCAAGTTCTGGTTTATCCAATCGTCTAGCCACTGTTGAGCATACTCTTGTGTATGCTGCTCTTGGGGTTTCTCCGTTAAGTAAATATCCCCCGGATATAGTCTTCTTGTATACTTCGGTGTCTCCCCACTCTGGGTAATCAAATCCTTTGATCCATTCATTATTCCACATTTAGTCTGTTATTTTTTCGTAGATTATAGTTTGTGTTGTGCTTCCTGTTAAATTCATTTTTATTATACTATCATTAATAACACTGTAAAAAGCATTAACTTTAAAATCGCTTTCAGGCATTGAAATAATAGATTCAAATGTTTTTTTATTTGTTTTTGTAATGTTTTGTATTAATTTATCATTTTTTAGAAAACTAAATGTGTATATGTTTAAACTGTTTTTTTCGTCATTATGAGTTATTACTGTATTATAACTTGTGTCTCCTGACATCCAAAACCCTTGAAACTTTTTTAACTGCGCATTAGCACTTACAGACATAAGTAAAAGCAAAACTATTATTTTATTTTTCATCTAATTCTAATTTTTTTTCATTAGTGTTTACTGATTTTTTTATTTCTTGTACTTTTTCTATTTCTGTTTTAAGATCGTCAACAGCTGTTTTATAACCTGGAATTTTCTTTAAAACCTCTAATGTGCCTCTAGACAAATCTTTAGTTTCGTTTATATCGTATATTATTTGTTGTACTACTCTAGTTAATGCGTCTACTTTATTACGCATTTCAATTAAACTTGATTCTTTCATATTAATTTGTTTGCCATTGTGTTTTACTTAATATAATTGGGCTAGCATCTTTGTGATGTGTAACCATATAACAGTTATCTTTTTCTGTTATTAATACTGGTTTATCTTTAAACCTTTTTTTGTACGTTTGTCTAACGTATTCTTCTATCATCATAATTAATTTGTCATTATATAAAATAAATATCCTATTATTACATTTACATTAACAGCAACTAAATTCCATTGCTTAGCAACCCATACTTGAGGCGTACATAGTATACCACCTATAATATAGCTTATTGCACCAATATTGCCATAACTTAAAATATAAGGTCCTATCATTATAAAAGCAGTACCCATATATCCTAAACGTCCCGACAGCCTTTCGTTAACTGTAAGTCTTCTGTCTTTTACTAAATTCTTTAAAAACTTTTTATTCATTACCAAATATCTTCAAAATCTTCTCCTTCACCTGCTTTGGAATAATCAGTCGGACGAACAGCAAAGAAATCAGTATGAGTATGCCCCCCGGTAAGATGATAGAACCAATCAAGGTTTTTCGCTCCGTCTTGGTTAAACGCAAAGTATTGGCCGAGGTCGAAGTAACCAAGTTCTTGTAACTTTTCGTTAAGACGTTTTCTGATAAATTGTTTAAGATCATATGCTTTGAGGTTTTCGATGTCACCGAGCTCGAACATTTTGTCAATATATTTTTCTTCTGCATCTAACATTGCTTTTGCTGCTTCAATAATATCTTCTCTGCATGCTTCTAATAGCTCCGGATCTTCTTCACACATGTGCCTAAATAACTGGCATCCCATTTTACTATGTAGTGATTCATCCCTTACAGACCATTTCATTTGTTGTCCTATTCCTTTAAGCATATTACGCAGCTGAAAGCTATATAGAACAGCGAAAGCACTATAAAGAGATACACCTTCAGCGAAGGCACTAAATACAGCAAGACTGCGTCCAATATTACGTGTAGACTTATTATCCACTCTAGTAAGATTTTCAAAACGCTCCATCGTAGCTTCATCCTGCAAAAACGCATCAAAATTCTCAAGACCAAGTGTTTCATTTAAATAAGAATAAGCAACAGCGTGTATTGTTTCTTGCGAACCAAACATCATAGCCATTTGTTGTATCTCGTGCTTAGGAAACCAACTAACCACGTTTTGTGTCCAGTAATCAGAAACTGCACATTCAGTTTGAGCAAAACCTAGCAGGATGTTTCCCACTAGATTTTTTTCTGATTCTGTTAATTTCTCATTCCAATCTTTAACATCACCTGACATAGGTATTTCAGTGTGAAGCCAAAAAGCTTGAGCCTGTTTTAGCCAACCTTCATTATAATACTCTGGGTATTCAAAAGGTTTGTAGGCTATTCTTTCATCAAATAATCCCATTATTTTTCAATAGTTAAAGCTATATCTACAAACGGTAAATATAACACGTGTTCATTGTATTTTTTTTCTTCGTAGGTTCTTACGCCAAATAATATTCCAGGATAGAATCCTAATGATAATTCCCAATTTTTATTCATAACAATATATATTAAACTCACTTTGTTTTTCTACTAAATCTTTATAAAAAATATAACCTTTATTATCTAAAGACCATTTAATCCATCTATCTACTTGGCGCTGTGCGTATTTAGATCTTGCTAAGTTTTTTGCTTTTCTAGTATCAATCTTATCGTTGCGTCGCATTCGTTTTGATTTTGTGGTTTATATAATGTATAGCTAGGAAATTGATTAGTAACTAATTGCTTAAATAGTTTCCAACGCATAGGAAATGATTCATTTGCTCTACCTTTAGTTTCTATTATGAAATCTTCACCAATAAAATCAGGTGTATACTTTATAGGTAATATTCTTTTAGCACCTCTATTAGTATAATCACCTTTACCGTTAGCTTGTCTTTCATAAGCTTCGTTTTCAAAATGAAAACCATTTAATAAAACAAATGTTTCTCCTTCATATTTAGCTTTTACTTTTGCTTTTTTCAAAGCCATATACATATAACGTTCAAGACCAGATGCAAAATTAATACCATCATATGATATTTTTTTAGATTGCACTGGCCCTCTTTTTTTGCTTTTTCTACGTATCATTGCTTTGTTGCTTTGCTTCTTCTTCTTTATAATCTTGATATATTTTATCTTGCAATTCTTCAGTCATAGACATTTTAAGTTTTTCAAGATAGTTAACAGCATCCATAAGTTCTTCTTGTAAATGATTAATCCACTTATGCATATTAGGTTCATCATCGTGTAAAGTTACTCCGTATTTTTTGTAACCTACGTCAGATCGTTGTTGAAATTTATCAACTACTTGTTGAATGATTTTATCTCTCATAGTACTTCTTTTACAAATGTTCCATTAATCATTTTACCTTTTCTATCTTTAATATCGTTCCAAGCGAGCTCTTCACATATTTCAATAGAAGTTCCTTGAAGATAAGCTAGGTTAACCAATACAACAACAATATCTCCTATTGAGTCTTTAATTAAAGCATCATTATCATCTACAACACCTTTAGCTAATTCACCAACCTCTTCGACTAATTTTGCAAATTGAGTCTTTACATCACCTTCTTTGTATAGGTTTCGAAGTGTGGCCCAATTACGAACGCGGCTATAAAAATCATTACTCTGTTCAACAAAAACTTCCGTGTTATTTAAGTCGTAATTTTTGAAAGCTTTGTTATATATGTAGCAGGTGTCTTTATTAAATTGTGAATTTTTTAAATTAGCAATTATCCATGTTGCATGATCTTCGTTTAATGTTATACCCATAATCTCTAAGCCAATTAAATTTGCTGCTTCTAGACTCTGTGGGTCTTTATAGAACGTCGTGGTTGCATCTGAACTAGTTGTCTTTATCTTACGCATACTTTTATTAATTACTTCATTATATGGCTTCCTATCGATTTTATAACCTAAAGCTTCTTGCAATTGTTTTTCAACTTTAGAAGCTTCTTTGATATCATCGGTTTGAAATAGTACATCATATTCTCCATCTGTATAACCTTGCTCGCCTAATCTTTTAGATGTATTTTTTGTGCAACCTATTTTTTTGCCTTTGATATGGTAGATTTTGTATTTTCCCATTGTGTTTTTTTGTTTATTTTATTTATAATTTCAATGCTTTTATCATTTAAAAACTGAGCCATATGATTATTTTTTTGAAACCAATATTTATATTCCAACATTGAGCTCTGCTTTAATTGATGGGTGTGGGTCATATCCAGATATATTTATCATTTTATGCGTCGGTATTCTTAAAAATCCTCCGGCTCCTTCCATAACATCAAGTCCCCAATCGACGCTAACAAAAGGAAGATCCCTAAAATTGCGGGATAGTTGCTGCTTTGCTTGATCGATATGGTTATTGTAAAGATGACAATCACCAAGAGATGTAATAAGTTGCCCAGGTGTATAATCTGATCCTTTAGCAAGCATAAGTAATAGTAAACCATACATAGCAAAATCATAAGGAAGACCAAGAAAAACATCGGCACTTCGTTGATTCCACATAAGATCCATTTTTCCATCATTTATATATATTTGAAAGCCGTAATGGCATGGAGGTAAAGCCATATCATCAAGATCAGCTGCATTCCAAGCATTAACAACTAAACGGCGACTAGTAGGATTAATTTTAATTTCTTTAATAAGTTTTTTAATTTGATCTACTCCATTAAAATTTCTCCATTGAACACCATAAACAGGTCCAAGAGTACCATCTGTTCTACCAGACCGCTTGTAATCTGCATTCCAGTAAGTAAGACCATTGTCATTAAGATATTTAATATCTGATCTTCCTTCAAGTATCCATAAAAGTTCTGTAACCGCGTGATTAAAATATATTTTTTTAGTTGTTAATAAAGGAAATCCTGCTGACATATCATGACGAAGTATTCGTCCAAACACAGATCGCGTCCCAACGCCTGTTCTGTCATTCTTTTGTTTGCCTCCGTGGACAAGTGATGATAATAATCCTCTATATTGTTCTTGTACATTATTCATTTTTTATATTTATCATAATAATATTTACACATTTCGTAATAACTAATCCATATCGTATCCTTGTCATATTCATGAGGTGCAAAATTAAGGTTTTTATGTGTACCTTTCATAGCTATCGCTATTCTCCATTTGCTTTTTTCATATTGTATTCCGTAGGGTGATATTATAACTCCATTGTTTATACACACATTATACCATTTGCGTTCTTCTTTTGAAGGTATATAACTAGGCATAGGTGTTGGCTTTTTCCATTTAGCCATTATTCCCAAGGCATTGCTTCGTTAGACATATCCACTGGTTGATGAGGTATAAAACAACCCGATCTTGGTTCCCATTTAAAATGAGCTTCAGCTCCGTTCTCACCTAAGTTTTGGAATTTGACTTTAAGTACTTTTGCTTTAACTGTCCTATCCTCATAATTACGATGTACAAGTATACCGTGATAACTAGCATCATACCACTCGCCACCTCCTTTAATGTTATACATAGTTGGTTCTTCGATTTTGCCATTTGCGTCTTTATACATTTTAGTTGGATGTGCTACTATAAATACAAGTACATCATATTTTTTAGCAAATATTTCTATTTTACTTAAATACTCCATAGTGTATCTGTTAACATCTTCTGTTTTAGAATTAACATCACGCACTTTATTAAACGGATCTATAACTAAACACTTTATACCTTTACGTTTAACAAGTTCTGCACCTTTACGCAGTACAGATTCTAAAGTATATCTTTCCATGTCTATATGAAAAAAGTTTTCATTTACGTGATCCGCTACTTGGTTCCATTTGTCTCCATGTATATCGCTAGCTTTCGGCATATCTTGCCAAACCTTACGCATTATTTTATGTGCGTGGAGATATGTTGGTGCATTTTCTGGCGAAGCAAATGCTGTTTTCCAACCGTAATTCTGATTGTATCCAACAACCATTTGGTCGACAAAATCGGACTTGCCACTAGACGGTATACCAGTGACTGTAATAAATTGACCAGTGTAAGTTGAAAATATATCATCAAAATTTTGAAGGCCAACTTGAAATCCCGGCTTAAAACCATTTTTAACAAAATCGGTAATTTCCCCTTCAATGTCTTTAAAGGTCGTGACGTTCTCAAGCGGAACCGGTCTCGCTCCGGTAATACACTCTGCCAGTTTTTGTTTTCCATGCTTTAATAAATATTCATTAGCGTCTTTACAATCTTCAAATGAAACTAAAAAACAAACTTCAGCACCTAGTCTTCTTACTAATTCTTGTTGAAGCGCTTGACCAGCATCATCTGAGTCTACTGCTAAAATTATTTTTTCTTTGTCTTCAAAATAATCTATACAGTTATCTAAATAATCTAAATTATTAGAATTTAAAGTAGCTCCGTTTGGAACCGATATAGCGTTTGGTATGCCTGCTTCATGTAAAGCTAGCACATCCATCTCGCCTTCGGTTATAATACAATTATCATAACCTATAATACTGTTTATATTGTAGAATACTTTTTCAGCTCCTTTATATAACTTAAAGTTTTTTCTACCATCTCTATATTTTACATTGATTAATTCATCGCCTATAATATAGTTAAACTGTATTGTGTTCTCAGGCTTACCTGTTTGAGGCATCCACTCCTCACCTTCTGTTATACGTAAATCACGTAAGGTTTGTGCGGATATACCTCTTGTTTTAAACCACTCTTCTATTTTAGTACCAATCGATTCTTCTTTTATAGGATTAGGTTTTATATAAACCTTTTCTGTTTCTCCTTTGCGTTGGTAAGTATGTAGTTGAAATGATGTATTACAATTATGGCAAGTACCAAGACCACGTTCCCAATCATAAGAAGCACACTTAGTCTTCTGATTTTTAGGTTGTCTACTAGACGAACACAGGGGACAAATCCCCTGCGTTTTTCCTTCTGGTAAACTATGTTGATTGAATTTATCAATCAAAAATCCATTGATCTCAATGTTTTCTACCTGCATTTAGTCTTCTATTAAAGTTACATTTTCGTCATCTGTTATCCAATCATCATAATCTTGACTGCCTAGCATGCTAAAATGGTAAATCATCTGCTACTTTGTGAGTTGGTCCTGCAGCCTGAAAACCTCCATTACCTTGAGCATCATCTCGAGGTGGAGTTGCAACATTACTTCCATTAGTCCAAACAACTTTAACATTTCCTAAATAAACTTTAGGTGCTTTTGCTTCTCGTTCTTCTTTGGTTTGCTCAATAATGATAGGACCGTTATTACCAAAGTTATCTAACTCATCATTTAAAGTAATTGTAACAGGTAGATACTTACCTTTTTTACCTACATAGATCTTACTTTTATCAATAAGATCCAGATTAATACTTGTTTTAATAATACTTGCCATATTAGTAAGTGTTTAACTGGTTGAACATTCTCGTTAACTGGTCTTTATTAGCTCCAGTGTTTCTACGTAGATTATCTACTGCTTTTACATGAGTTTGATTTGCATAGAAATTAGTTTCATTGGTTTTGATACCTGTTACTGTGCATACTCTTTTTCTTGTTCTTGCCATAATTAAAGGGTTTCGGTTTTAAAATATTGGTTTGGGTCAAAATCTTTACTGTTGAAGAATAACTCATATTGAGCTACTGCTTCTTGCACTTTACGCTGACCTTTTTCGTAAAATGAACTTGAACATTCGCATACTTTTATTTGATGGGTGTTTTTGTCTATGACTATAAATAACATTTCATATCCAAATAACTGATTGTAGATAAAAGCTTGGCTGTCGTAATTGTACTTTGTTGCAGAGTATCTAAACTTTTCTACATCATTAGTAGTTTTTAAATCAATAATTAATCTTTCACTATGATTAATTATATCAGCTTTACCTTTCCACATAATACCCTCAATCTCTGTTATGCCTGGTACTTCATATTTAACATCGCCGCTAGTAATTAGATCTTTGCATACAGTATTTGACATCATTTTGTCTACCATTAACTCAATTTGATCTACTTCTTGCTGCAGTAAACATAATTCTCCACCAGAGATCTCTTTATACGCTTTGGTGTTTCTCGTACTCGACTCTACTATTTTAAAGTTTTTTAACTTATCAGGTTCTAATATAGCGGTATGAAAATAACCACCAATTAAAAACGCTGGAATAGTTTTTTGAGGAGTATGAAGCGCTAAAGGATTTTTTAATAAAGTAGAAATATCTGAATTACTTAAGTATTGTTTTCCAAACTTACCATAATAATTTTCATCTGTTTCTAACTTTTTTAAAATTTCTTTTTTGTTCATTTACAGGGTTGTTAATTCTTGTTCTACCTCCTTGGTTAGAACATACTTAGCTTTAATAGCATCTAGTTTACCACCTGATTTAATGAATTCTTTTGCTTTAGCTATTTGCGTAGCATTCATTGGTGTTTTACTGTGGTCATTACTAGCGTCGCTATCTTGCGTGTCATCAATTAGAAACAAATTACCTAAAGAGTATTTTTTACCGTAGCTACTTGCTGAACCAAATTGCTGTGGTGTTTGCATACCTTTTTGTAGTAAGTCAACACCTACTAAAGCTGTTGCAGATATACTGTGTTTACCATCAGATACAGTTGCTTTGCTTTCAATTATAGGCATTGGCGTGCTATTAATTAATGTTTCGTTAATTGTTACGGATACTCCTAATTCTAATAAATAGGGTTTAGTTGCTTCAAGGATGTCTTCGGCTGATCTGAAGTTGTATTTGCCGAAGGAGTTAAATCTACTTTTTTTCGATTTAAACTTTGTCTGAATAGTTGATAACTTTTCGTTTATTGTCATAGGTGTTTTGGTGTTTGGTCTTATATATATAATTACACATATAAAACGTTGTTTACATTTATATTAATATTTAACTTACAGATAATCAAGCACTTGAGCTGGATCTACATTTTTAATTAAAGTTTGTACTGCTTGCTTTTTAAGTTCTGAAACTCTAACATAATCGCTTGCTCCTATTATGTTTAATTTAGAAGCAATTTCTTTTGCTGAATGCTTATCACAATCTAAACCGTAAGATAATCTAAGTACTTCATATTCATTTTTATTCAAATGCTTTTGCATTAAACCTTTTAAATAAGAATTCATTAAAGCTATATTATATGGTTCTGATTTATCAGGTACTTGATACATCATATCTTCATCATCATAAGGGCTGTCATCAATACTTAAAAAAATACTATTGAAAAACATGCTAACCATCTTTTCATCTTTAGGGTTTTTGCGTATCTCATTCATCTTATGTTCTGGTATACGTATATCACCTCTATTAATATCTATAGCACGCCGTATCGCACCTTTTATTCTTTTAGAGAAGAATGACTTAAGTGTTTTTTCTTTGTCTTCAGAGTCTTCTAATATTGATTTATCAAGACGATCAACAGCTTTAGTTAAACCAAAAGAACCTTCTTGTATTAAATCATTTATAGTCATAACTCCGGATGCTTGCTGAGTTGTTGAAAACTTTCTTGATATATTCTCAACTAATGGTAAGAACTTTATTATAAGTTCATTTCTATCATAACCAGTTAGCTCTTTAAAATTAGGTTGCGAAGCTTTAACATCTTCCTTGTATCTTATATAATTAGGTATATTATATTTTTTCATTTAAAATCTTTTTTTCTTGTTTAAGTTGGTCGTTCATTTTTCTGTTAATTGTTCTGGTTGAACAGTTTAAAATATCAGCTAATAACTTTATAGTTATTTTTTTACCTTCGTGGTTTATAAGTAGCATGCTCTCATAAATCTTTACGCTATCTATATCACTTTGCTTTCCTATCAGTTGGCCAACTATAGTTAGCTTTTCATGCAGGGTTAAGCCAGTAAAATCTTTAAATATTATTTTTCTTTGTTTGTTATTAGGTGGTCGTTCTAAATCTGTTTTGTCTATGTCTCGTATTATATTTTTAAGCTTGTCTGGTTGCATTGTAAATGTAGTAAACCCATTACGTTTGTCAGCTATAAATGTAGAGAGCTTACTAAACTCTTCTAGATTAAGTTGTGGGTTTAAGTACCAGATAACTCTAAGATGCCATCTAAGAGATTTATACGTGTTTATCAATGCCTTACTTCTAAATAAATCATAAAACTCATACGTACCATCTTCGTAGAAATAGCCCCAATCAAACGAATGACTAGGTTTATCAGAGACTGGAAGTCTTCTGTATATAATACGGTTATCGTTTAAATGTTCTATTTTTCTGTGTGACATTAGCCTGTTACTATTTAATAATTAATAGCCTATTGTCGCATTTCAAAATGAAATGATTTTTAGTCTTCGACTATATTTTTTAATCAATAAAGCTTTTCTTTTTAACTCTGGTTCATCAATTGGTTTATCGTTTCGTGCGGCTATCATCACGTCGTCAATTATTTCTTCTCTTAAATCATATATGTTTCTCCATAAGTAAGCTTTATGATCTCTTTTTCTTGTGCACATTATTTTGTGACCTGCTATTTTTATTGTCATCTTTTCTTTTACGTTTTTGATTTAAATTAAATAAATTAGTTTGAATTAAATGTTTATATATTTTTATACTCATTGTTTTTCTTTGTTACATTTACCACATTTTGTTAAATATCCTGCGTTTAAAGCGCCGCAACCACAAGTCCAAGCGCTATCTACTAGCGACTTATTCATAGTTACGAACAGCTTTGAATAGCGGGTGACGGTAAGAACCTGCTGGAGTTTTTTGAAAGTAAGTGAACGTAGCTATCTTGCCAATATATGAGTCGGCATTTCGAAGCATGGTTCGCATAGTATCATAGCTTGCCATAACAGGCATACCGAAAGTAATACCGTTAGAATCCACAGCAAGAAACTTCCCAATCGTACCGCTACGTTTACCTTTTCCTTCAACAAAGCCAGTGATTGTTGCTTCGGTGTCTTGGAATGCTTTGAATTTGAGTAAGTTGTTTGATCGTTTGTGTTCATAAGGCAGATTTGTACGTAGCATAGAGCCTTCGTAGCCGGCTTTTAGGTTTTGGTTATTGAATATAGTAGCTAAACCTTTATTAGGTGTTAGCGTGGTTGGTACAGAGTATACATGCGATAAGCCATTAGACATTGTACGTATGCATCTGTTACGGTAATCGTATGAGTGGTTGTTAGTTGTTTGAATATAATCATAGCAATGAAACTGAATAAGAGTTTGATCTTTAGTAGCATGTTGAGTACGTACAAGAGATATAATCTTATTGAAGTTATCTTTGAAGTCGTGGTTATATAGCTCGCCATCAAGTACAACAGTTGGGTTAGCAACAAAGAAAGGTTTTAGCTGACGACGTAAGTGTTGTACGTTTTTAAACTTTTTACCTGTACGACTATAAGCACCTTGTTTAGTGAATAGACAACGTACGCCATCTAGTTTAGGCTGTAAGAATAAAGTTTCATTCCAATTGATTTGTTTTTTTTGTTGTGCGAATGCGAGCATTGCAAATTTACCCTGTTTAATCGTTTTTATCATATTTGTTTTTTAGTATTTGTATTTTTCTTTTTATTATTTGTGCTTTTTCGTATTTTTCTTCTTGCACGTATCTGTCTAGTAAGCTTTGTAATCTTATAAGCTCTAGGTCTAGCGTTTGTTTATCTAGGTCATCTTTACTTTCTACTATAAAGTCTGATTGATTGTCTTGATTCTCAAAGACTAAATGCACTTCTGATGATACGTTGAATATAGCTTTCACAACTTTAGTTGCTACGCGGATTGCAAGATCATTCATTTCTTTATCTGTCATATATATATATTATCTGATCGCTTTCGTATTTAGTTTGCATTAATTAATTCTTCAACGCTTGCTGCAGGTGAAATAGAAGGATTGTCATTCCAATCAATTTCAGCATCTTTAGGGTAGTCTCTTAATATAAGTTGCACACAATCATCTATTATATGATCTTCTGCATCTGTATTAATTAAATAACATATCCATTTTCCTTTATATAATACCTTTAGTTCACCCATTATGTTTGTTGATTTAATATAAATTTCATTATTTGTATAGCTGTACCCTGGACAGTGCTTTGTTGACCCGTGTTGGGGTTTATAAAAGATAGAGTGTAATTGGTTATCTTTATAGGTTTGAACTCTGTATTGTGCTTATTTCCCGCCATATGTCTCGTTTAAGTAGTTTATATGGTTCCATAATTCTAACTCACGCTCTTTAAAGCTTATAAGGCCATCAATCATTTCTTGAGTGTAAGCGAAGTGAGGTGTTGTTGTGTCTAAGCTTTTAATTTCTAACTTTAAAAACTCAGTTTTAGCATAACATTTGCTTGCTATCTTATCTTTTATTTCTTGACTGTTCATATTTTTCTAATAATTTTGTTGCTGCTTCAAATGATATTTCTTTTGCTTCGTACATTTCAAATATAAATCTATACATAAGTTAATCCTTTATAGTTAAACCATGATTTGATACCTGGGGTTTGTTCTAAATCACCTTTTTCGTTTTCATTTTCATCTTTAATGTAGCCAAACGTTGGAGGTAGATCGCCTAACATATAACCTTTATATGATTTGCCGTTAATTTTAATTCTAGTTTTGTTTACTTTTTTAATTGTATTCATTTTAATCCGTATTGTGTTTTTAATTTATTTTTACTTACATTAAGTAGTTTACTTATTTCTGTTAAGCTTTTGTTATCAAGCAGATATAATCGCCAAGTTTTATGCATTTTCTGTAAATTTTTCGAACTCTTCTTCATCCATGTTGTTTGCAATGTAGTCTAGCATATAGTACTCGTCAAAGTAGTCGTCAACGTCATAGCATGCAACGCTCACCTCTTCACCAGCATAACGTAAATCGTCAATTGCATTCATAACAGCGTCAAAGTCTGGTTGATAATAGAATACTTCATTTTCAAAGTTTAAGTTTCTTATATCAGCTGTGATATAATGCACGTTATAACCATCCTGTGTCATGATTGTTCCGATCTCAATATCGCCGTCGTATACTACAAATTTAATGTTTGCTACTTCTTGAAATTTTTGTAATGTTGTCATATGTTTTATTTTATTATATTATCTGCTTGTTGTCGTATTTAGTTTGTATAGTCTTTAAATCTCCATAAGTTACCACGCGAGTGTGTTCTACGCGTTCTTGATTTCATATTTTCAACAACCATTGATTCTTTGAATTCTTTATCTGTAAATGGTCCGCAGTGGTTACCTTCACGCTCTTTATTCCATTTAGCTATTTTAATTCTTTTGTTGTTGTCTAGGTATTCTTTAAATTCTTGTAGTGTCATATTATTATATTATGTTTATTTTAAAGTAGTTACGTACTTCATTCATTTTTGATAAGCCAAAGTCATAAGCATTATATACGTAATTTACTTTGTCATCAATGTTTTTGATAGCTTTAATTTTGTTTACTCTGTCTAAAATTTCTATTTGTTCTTTTGTCATATTATTTTGTTACTCGTTTTATAAGGCTGAATAGCACTTGTTGTTTTACTTTTAATTCTAGTTCGTTGTCGTAGTCAATAGCGTCGTCGTCGATTGCCCAGTGTATGGCGTTATCAATGTGAGATTCAATGTCGTCGATAACTTGCTCGGCTATTGTTTCAATTATTTTATTCATATTGTTTTGTTTATTATATTATCTTATTGTATTCGTATTTAGTTTGTATTAGGCATAAGGTTGGGATTCGAACCCAAAACTTTAATCTTTCACCTCTCGCATTCTCAAGGCCTATTGAATGATCGTGCTCAAACAAGATTAATATTTTACCAGTTAAACTACCTTGTGCTGACGTTAAAAGCTATCTTGTCTTCCCCATTTACCTGGGTTGCTAGACAAATATGCTCCACGTAATTTATCTCTTTTAATTGTATAGTCAAAGTTTGTTTCGTGGTTTGTAATGTAATCCGCCATCTCAATATAATCGCATGAGAGAGCAATGTAAGTGCTTTTGTGTAAGCTGTGCAAGACTAAAGTATTCTTAGGGCTATTAGTATTAGCTTCAGAATAAAGTCCTTTAGAACCTCTGTATAAGCTCCAACATTTATTACCGTTTTTACTGTTGTGGTAAGATGGAATTTTACCTGTCATTACATCTTTAGTTATTTGCTCATTAAGTTTATTTCTTTTTACTTTCATAATCTAATTTTTAGTATCTGCTTCGTGTAGTACATGCTCCATCTCCGCCCAGGTTACTGTGTCGGGACTGAAATAAAGGTAATCGTAAAGGCAAGCAAATGCAGCTTGAGCTACGTTATTCGGTTGACCATATACGTCATGCTCGTTAAAGCAATATTCCATGTTGCCGGAGAGTATTGATTCGCAATCGCTTGTGTATATGCATGCATTATCAATCCATTCGTGGAAAAAATCGTAGAAATCATCTTGACTGTTTATATCGGCTTGGTGAAACGCATGCCATGCATCTTCGCTAAATGATTGGTCAATCTCGTATAGTTTTTTGTTTTCTAATGCTCTATGTAATTCCATATTGTTTATTTTATATTATTATCCGTTAGTTATCGTATTTAGTTTGTATTGTTTTTGAAACTCTTTTTTTAATTGTAGTAATTGTATTCTACTAGTTAAGCAAAATCTACTTCTTTCTGATAAGTATTTTATGCGTTTGTTGTATTCTTTTTCCATATTTTAATTTCTTTTAAGCACTCGTTTAGGCTAATTGTGTCTAGGTCATAGCCTTTAGTAACTAGATATAGTTCAAATTTCTTGTCGTATATGTTATTCATATTTATTTTACTTATATTAATTCCCAATCTGTTAATATGCATTGAGTGCATAATGGCATTTCTTGTACTACAACGTTGAAATATTTTATTTCATCTTCGTTTAAAGGTTCATTGCAATAACTACAGCCCATTGTATTCTCTTAATAGTTCATTTGTTTTATTAGCGCTGAGGTTTGTTTTTAACTTACCTAATATTTCTAATTTACGCTTTTTACTTTGATTTGTTGGGTTGAAGTTTGCTTCAAACTCATTTATCAATTGTAATTCTTGATATAATTTATTCATATTTTATTGTTTAAGACTAGTGATAGAGTTGGTATTCGTCCATCGTTGTCACTAGTTTCGATCATTAAGATCTCATCAGTTAAACTGGTTTTCATTGATTAATATTTTAGAGGCAATCAATTTTATAAAACTCTTTATTATATTATCTGCGTTTACTCGTATTTAGTTTATAATAATTTATTTAATTCTTTTTCACAAATTTCTATTTCTTCATTTAACTTAGTAGAAAGTAAATCTTTTTCTTCATTCATAGCTTTAACAAATTTCTTTGTCATTTCTTTTTTTCTTTGTGTGTAAAAAGTTATTTTGTTTTCTTTAGTAAATGATTTTGGAAATCTCATAATGTTTATTTTTATATTCATATATATTATCTTATAAACATCGTATTTAGTTTGTAAAAAGGTGTATAAATATTTATATAGAGAAAAAGTGTAGAGGGTATAGTCAAGTGACAATATGTCAATTTACATATATATTAATGACAATGTGTCATAAAATAGTAATTTATAACAAGTTTAAATAATATAATGTAGAAAAGTAGTATTTATGTAACTAATTTCCAAACATTTACGAGACATTGTAATAAAAAGCTAAAAGTTTTCACCTAAATGTAAAAAATTGTAGGGGGGTGCTTAAATATAAATTGGTTTTGTAAAGGGCTGGCACTCAGGTATTTAGCGGTATAACACTTTACTTCTATATTTGAAGCATATTTTTGCGACATTAGCCTATTAACGTTATTTAATAACTACCTATCGTCGCTTTTTCGTAATTAGTTTGTAAGCTTAGTAAACTGTATGTAAAATGTGTAAGTATATATAGTATACAAATAACAAAAAACTAAGATATGGCCGTAAAAATAGGTGATACAACAGTATCTGCAGTATATATAGGTGATACGACTGTAAGTGCGGTATATATAGGAGCAACGCAGGTATATCCATAACAAAACATAACACATGTCAATAATTTATTCTTACCCAACGATACAACCGACAGTAGATGACCTATTAATAGGTACAGATACTAGCGATGATAATGCAACTAAGAGCTTTACTGTCCAAAGTCTTGTATCTTTAATTAATGCAGCTGCCGGATCCGGTACTGTAACCTCTGTTCAAATAGCAACTGATGCTTTTATTAATGCAACAGGAGGTCCAATCACAGATGCTGGTACAATTACAATGGGATTAGCTGCAACAGGTACTCCAGATGCCACTACTTTTCTTAGAGGTGACAACCAATGGGTAGTTCCTACAGTATCTGCTGGAATAAGCGTATTAAACGGTGGTACTTCACTAACAAGCGATGTTCAATCTTTTAATTTTACAGGAGATGGGCTAACTGCTTCTACGATTGGCAATAATGTTACTATAGCTGTAAACGCACAGCAACAAGCAATAACTGGATTAACCCCTGGAGCTGGAATAGAACTAAGTTCTGCCACAGGCAATGTAACAATAAGTAATTCTGGTGTTAGACAAATTGTTGGTAGCTCTGCAATAACTGTTTCTCCTGCCATCGGGACCGGAATAGTCACACTAGATGTACAAAACCAAACATCAGGTACAGTAACATCTGTTACACCAGGACCTGGACTTGCTTTATTATCTGGAACCTCAACTGAAAATCCTAATATAGGAATAAGCTATACCGGTAATCAGAACTATATAATAGAAGGAGATGATGTGGCAGTTGCAGCCTCTGCTGATAAAGTTATGTTTAATCAAGCATCGTCAAATAATGTAAAAACATCGACTTTAGCTACAATTCCTATGACAGCAGTAGATGCTGTTAAAACATATGTAGATGCAGAAGATGCTAAAGCAGTACAAAATAATACTGATATATACTTAAGTGTTGCAAAAGCACAAAAAATAATAACACTAACAGATGCAGAATATCTTGGTCTAGCTACTAAAGATGGTAATACATTATATATAACTACCGCAACGGCGGCTACACAATACACTAAAACATTATCAGTAGTCAATAATATAACAGGATTTGCTAACGGATCTTTAACAGGAGATCAAACAGGTGCAACACTAACAGGTGCAGCGGGATCTAACTGGTCATTTACTACAGACGTAAGCGCTGACACAGGTTACAGCTATACAGGTAATGCTCCAGTTACAATATCAGGTACATTTGATTCTACAGCTACCGTAACATCTACACTAACCGGTAGTATAACACAAGACAGTGCGCAAAATTGTACATCTACTTTAACAGGGGTTACATTAGGCGGCAACTTAGGGTCTATTAATTCTTCATATTATACAGTTACTTCGCCGGGCGCAACCAGTTCGGCTACATGCTCATCTACATTAGATAGCGGAAATGTTGCTTCTATTTTTCCTGTTACTTATGCGTTAACAGCCGCTGGAGACTTAAGATATTCTCTTCCAACGCCTACTGTAACTTATCAAGGTCAAGGTGGAACATATCAAAACTCTCCTTCTATAACAGCCACTGTAACTGGAACAGCTACTTTGAAAAATTACACTTATACAGTAATAGTTGATACTAGTGGTGTTACTGCTGCATCAGGATCTTCTTTTAATGTAGCTACAAACGGTACAGTTTCGGGTAATAGCGATGGCACATACTCAACGTCTTTAACTGCTGGCTCGCCGTATGGTAATACTACTACAATATCTGCAGGAGCAAACAGCAATATATCAGGAGTAACACCAAGCACATCTCAAACAGTAACTTCTCAAGCTGGAGGAATTCTAAGTAATGTGACTACAACTCATACATTCGCGGGTAATGTTACTTCTACTACTGGAACAGCTTCTATGTCTGTTTCAGGCACAATAACTGCACCGGCTAATTCATATCAAATAGACTATACGTTAAACGGAGCGCCTTATACACCAGGAGTTGCTGTAAATGGCCCTATTGGTAACACTGCAGCGTTTGCATATAATATTACTACTGCTAGTGGATTTACAGATGTTGATGCGTCTACTTCCTCAACATTTAGCCCATTAAATGGACAAACCACATTTGGCGGTTCTGCAGTATCATTAACCTTATCAGGTAATATTATACAAACTAGAGTAACTAGTGGATATAATTCTACTTCGCATGTGACTTCATTTGAAGCTTGTCAAGAAGTTTCTGCTGGCACATCTCTTTATTTAGAAAAAGGGTCTGGCTCTAGTTCTTACGTACAAACAGGTGATACTTGTTATACTACAGCAACCGGAACTGGAGTAGTTGCAGCAGGATATTATAAAGCCTTTGTTTCAGGAGGTACGGGTTGGATGAGAATAACAGGATCAGCTGGAGTTGTTCAATCAGTAGGTAATTGTTAATACAATATAAAAAATAAAAAAATAACTTATGTCTATAATCTATAGTTACCCTGAGCAAGGAGCATTAAACGCAAATGATATGCTCATTGGTACTTCTGCTGAAAAAGTCGGTGGAAAACAAAAAAACATAACTAGAAATTTTACAGTCCAACAAATAGCTGATTTTATAAATAGAGGCGCTGGATTTGTAGACCCTGTAGCTAGTGATTTTCAAATACCTGTCTTTAATCAAGGAGGAAAAAAGATAACCGGATCTATAATATCGCAAAACACCTCCCCTAGTAACGGATCAGTTGGGTCTGCTATAACTATAACAGGATCTTTGACAGTAGCAAATGGAGCGACTATAGGTGATTTTACAAATGACATAACACTTCAATCTCCAACTGCGTTAATTGGCCCTATAAAAGATGCTAATAGTGCTCTCAGTACTGGTAATCAAATATTACTTTCAACGCCTAGTGGTAATGTAGTTTGGCAAAACTACGAAGCTGGTTTAACATACGAAGGCACATGGAATGCTTCTACTAATACACCAACACTAACTTCAAGCCAAGGCGTAAGTGGCCACTTCTATATAGTAAGTGTAGCAGGTAATACAAACTTAGACGGAAACAATGATTGGCACGTAGGTGACTGGGCTGTATTCTTTGATGCTGGTGGTGGTGGAACTGCTGCTTGGCAAAAAATAGATAATACTTCTGTATTAACAGGAAATGGTACAGCTAACACATTTGCTATGTGGACAGCTACAGAAACATTAAACGACTCTATACTAACTCAAGATGTAGGTGCTACCAAAATACAAGTAGCAGGTGGTATTGATACAACTGGAATTATACAAGCATCTACAACAAACGCTAATTTACAGATTCAAGGTAATGGAACAGGAGGCGTTGAAGTAAGAGGCACTGGTGGCAACGACGGTAAAATACAACTTAATTGTTCTGCAAATTCGCATGGCGTTACTTTACAAAGCCCACCTCATGCATCAGGCGCTACTTATACTTTAGTACTGCCAACAAGCACTGGTACAGCGGGGCAAATATTAACAACAGCCGGTGGTAGCAGCTCGCAACTAACATGGACAACACCGCTTGGCAACGTTATACAAGCA
>Ga0206126_10002235_pt1 | contig 21561 bp, 6 predicted proteins | sample Helgoland_Spring_5_FD_148621 | JGI IMG/M metagenome (GOLD analysis project Ga0206126, IMG submission 148621) | Pelagic subsurface seawater microbial communities from Kabeltonne, Helgoland, North Sea - Helgoland_Spring_Bloom_20160412_1 | ecosystem: Environmental > Aquatic > Marine > Epipelagic ...
GACAAGATGAAAACCAAGAAACGGAACACCTCCTCCATTAGGATTTTTTCATGGTCTAGGAACATTTCAGTTTAATCGTCACCCTATAGGCATTACTAATTTTTCATATGCGTTGCCTAAAGACGTAGACTATATTCGAGCAACAAATACAGACACAGCTGGTGCTGATGCAGACACTACTCTGATTGGCGGGCAGTTATCTCCTGGTGGTACTATACCACCTGCTAACTTTGCAGTTACTGAATCGACTGGGATAACATATGTCCCAACAAAGATGACTATCACACTCACATGTATACCGATTCTTAGTAGAAATACTATTAGTAATAAGTTTAGCCTCAAAGAGTATGCTAAAGGTGCATTGACTCGTGGTGCTAAGAATGACTTCCCAGGTATTTGGTAATGGCTAGTCAAAAAAATAACATATATCCGAAGTCTAGTCCATACTATAATTCACAGATTGTGAATAATAATTATTTAGATGTGTTGCAACCAGGAGTTCCTATTCCAAAATTACCAAATGATGCAGATTTTACAATTACTGCACAATATGAATTTAGACCAGATTTGTTAGCACAACACTTGTATAATAATTCTCGTTTATGGTGGGTATTTTCTGCAAGAAATCCAAATTCTCTTGGACCAGACCCATACTTTAACTTTGTCACAGGACTTAAAATTAAAATACCAACACAAAACACTATATCAACTGCATTAGGTATTTAATATGGTGGATAAAACAGATCAACCTGGAAGAAGATTAGACAATCCACTAGGCGCATTATCTTCCTACACATATCAACTTTCTCTGTATATGATCAGTCCAGATGCTTACGATGCATTTGTTGCAACTGGTAGAAGAAACATCGATGCTTTGACAGATGCAGGTGCTGGTGCAGGTACAGGCGGTGCATATCTCATTGCTCAATCAGGTGGTATTAACAACGAAAGAGAAAATCGTGGTGCAGGGTTTGACAAAGACCTTTATATTGAAAATGCTGAAATAGAACATGTAGCAGGTAGCAACTCTAATCAATCAGCAACAGGCACTTATCATGTTAAATTTAACATTGTTGAACCGTATTCGTTTTCGTTTACTACAAAACTTAGAGAAGCAAGTACTGCTATCATTAATGCATACCCAGATAGATTCAGTAGCGGCAAGAAGCCTGGTTTAAGTTCAGGCACTAGACAGTTTTTTATATTAGGTATAAAATTTTTAGGCTATGATGAAAATGGAAATCTAGCAAAAGGAAAAGAAGTGTTGATGGAAGACGGTCAAGCAATTGACCAAAATGCGACTGGCGATGACGGCGCAGGATTATTTGAGACTTACTATGATATTGCTATTACTAGTATAAAATTTAAAATTGACGGTGATGCAACAAACTATGCTTGTAAAGGTGTAGCACTAGCACCGAATAGAGCATTCGGAACTAAAGCAGGAAGATTGAAAGCTCCATATAAAATGGTTGGAAGTACAGTAGAAGAAATGTACACAGGCGAACAAGGGTTATTTACTAAACTAAATCAATTTGAAGTAGATCAGACTCAAGGAGATTCTGCTACACAAGAATTTGCTAACAAATATGTATTAGAGTTTGTCGGTGACGGTGATGAAGAAATTTTAAAAACTGCAAGTATGTTAAACCCACAAGATTTAGATAAAGCAAAATGGGCGACACCTCCTCCGGACCCAAAAACTACTAACGGAGCAGAGGGTACAGGAGCAACATCGAATCCAGATGACAGTAAAAGAGAAATAACTTTTAAAATGGATGATTCTATTCTACTTACATTTGACACAGTAATTAAAAGTAGTTCATACATGTTGAATGCATTGCAAGTGTTGTACAAAAACAAAGCCTCCCCTGATTTAGATACTGGAGAAGCAGAAGCAGATGAGGGTACTAGTCAAACTCGCCTTGGTTGGTATCATGTTACTCCTATAATATCAGACGCCAAATGGGACGGACTAAAAAATGACTGGGCATATACAACAACATATCGTATAGAAACATACAAGACTCCAATTGTTGAAGTGGGCGGAACAAATCCTGGCGTAGATTATTATGGTCCTCATAAAAGATATGAGTATTGGTGGACTGGACAAAATAAAGAAATTTTAGAATATAGTCAACAACTTGACAATTTGTTTTATAATGAAACAATCGGTAATATTAGTAAGAATGAAAACAATGCGACAAGAAATACAAATGTTGCAACTGTTAAAGAAAAATCGGCTAGACCTTCAGTAAATGCTCTTGCTAACTCAGACTCAGTACAACAAGCATATATTACTTCTCTGTATTCACCAGACTCTTATGCTCAAGCAAAAATAAAAATATTAGGAGATCCAGACTTCTTTATTGAAGATCATCGAGGTGGTCCAAATGATGTATACAGTAGATTTTATGGCGATGATGGTTTTAGAATCAATGCAAATGGCGGACAAGTATTTTTTGAGATTGACTTTAAAGAAGCAGTAGACTATAATGATGATAAAGGAATTTTAGACATCAACGAAAGCATTCTATTCTTTAAATATCCAGACTGGGTAAAGGATCAAATTAAAGGTGTTAGTTATAAATTAGTTAAAGTAAAATCAAACTTTCAGGAGGGAATGTTTACACAAACACTAGAAGCAGTACTCAATTCTTTTCCTGATGAAGATCCAAGTGAAAGCGGTGCAACAGGCAACACTGACGATGGCGGTGAAGGAAGAGAATCTACTGGTGAAGGAGAAAACAATCAACAAAATAATGCTCAGAATGTGAATGGTCAACAGAATGGTCAACAGAATGGTCAACAAAGTAATACAGACCAAGGGAAAGACGATTAGGAATAACATATGCCAAGAAATGTAGACAAAAAATACGGAACATTAAAAAGATCGCCACCAAGCCTTGGGCCGTTGCTTTGTACTGTGTATTCTAATTATGATCCGACACGACAGGGTTTATTACAAGTATATGCATCAGATAGTTTAGATACAGACACAAATGCTCCTCCAACTTATAAAGTACGCAGACTATCTCCGTATTTTGGTCAGACAATCGGTGGAGGTGCTGACGATGATTGGGGCAGTTATACAAGTAATCCAAGTTCTTATGGTCAATGGCAGTCTCCACCAGATATAGGAACACAAGTTGTCTGTATTTTTATTGAAGGCGATGATGTAGGATATTGTCTAGGAGCACACCAAGATCCAAATGCTCTTACTATGATACCTGCTATAGGATCATCAGAACAAGTAACTCTCAATGAAGGTGAAGGTCAATCATATGGTGGCTCTACAGTTTTGCCTGTCACTAATATTAATACTAACAACCCAGATTTGGCTGACACGGTAGATTTTTTAAGTGCGGCTAAACCCGTACATAGTTATGTTGCATCAATCATGCAACAACAAGGTATATTGAGAGACTCTTATAGAGGACCAATTACAAGTAGTGCAAACAGAGAGGCTACTAGTAGAGTGGGTTGGGGAGTAAGTACTCCTGGTCGTCCAATTTATGAAGGTGGATATACAGACGAAACTCTTGTATCAGAGTTAGGCGTAGATGCAAATGATGTAAATCAGGCAAACTATAATGTTATAGCCAGACGTGGTGGGCATTCACTTGTTATGGATGATGGAGACATCATCGGTAGAAATCAGTTAATTCGATTGCGTACAGCATTGGGTCATCAAATACTAATGAGTGATGACGGACAGATGTTGTCTATCTTACATTCAAACGGCCAAACATATATTGAATTAGGCAAAGAAGGAACAATCGATCTTTATGCTACAAACTCTGTTAATGTACGCACACAAGGTGATCTTAATTTACATGCAGACAATGATTTAAATTTACATGCAGGCAGAAATGTTAACATTAAAGCAACTCAAAACATGTTTGTTGATGCTGACAACAATTATTCACAGAGAGTAGGCAATGATCATACATCATATGCTCTTAATAACATGTCTTTTAAATCAGACAATGCAATTGGATTGCTATCAGCAAATCAATTAGGGATAGAGTCTGGTATGGAAATACTTGAGACTGCACCGAAAATACATATGAACGGTCCTAGTGCTTCACTTATTCCAGGAATCGTAGAACCAATCGAAGTAAAACAGCACCCAGATACATTATTTGATAAAGCGGTAGGTTGGGCAACAGCATTGGCTCAAATTGATAGCATCACAACACGAGCGCCTGCTCACATGCCATGGCAATATGCTAACCAAGGAGTTGATGTTACTGTTGAATCTGGTGCTGACGAAGCATTACCAGCAACACCAGATGCAGATATTTCAGCAGTCAACAAAATTGCTTCAGAATCTGGAAATGCTAATGGCGCCGCACCAGGAGTTACTCCTGCAACATCAGCATCAGTTCCTGAAGTTGGTGCGATTAGTGGAGCAGTTGATAAAAATGCAACAACATCTGTACTCGGTGGAATCGCTACTGCGGCGGCTGTGTCAGATAAACTCGGAGGAGCAGTCTCTAGGGGAACTGACATTGTGACTAGTGCGGCTGGAGTTGCAACTGCGGCAGTTGGTAGCTTTGCACAAACGCCTTCACAACTTGCAGGCGGTAGTATTCTTAAGCCTGGAGCAGACACAATGGTTAATACTCTTGTGAGTGCAGGCAAATCTGTAAAACAAGCAATGCCAAAATCTGCGTTTACTGGTAAAAATGGTGCTAGTAATTTAGACACATTAGTTGGAAGCACATCTACACAAGCAAAATCAGTAGTAACAAATTTACAAAAAGGACAAACAGGATTAACTAAGATAGGTGCGATAACAGGTAAAGAAGCCAGTACTGCTATAGGCGGCGTAGTCGCTGGTACTGGATCACAGATGGTAGGAACATTGACTGGAGCAGGAGGACTTGCTGATACTGTTTCGAGTACTGCGGCGGCACTGAAAGGTGGTGGTGCTGGTCTTGGCACAGCAGTTGGTGGCGGAGCAGACCTATTAGGTTCTGTGGCTCAAGGTGCAAAATCAACATTAGCAAGTACATTAACAGGTGGTACAGGTGGAATCACTAAAGCATTAGATGCATTAAATAAAGCACCAGATGGTTTCAACATCACTGCTGGTTTTGATGCAGACATTGGTGCGTCCGCATCATCATTTAAATCTATAACAGCAACGTTTAAAAAGATGCCAGCAAATGTTCCTGTAGACTTAGAAGCACTTGCAAAAGAAGCGGCCGCAAGTGTAACTGCGGCGGCAGAAGGAGTAACTGGTACAGACTTAGCATCATTTAGTGTAGATACATCAATAGCAGACAATGCAATCAGTGATGCAACATCAGCAGTTAGTGCATTGACTGGATCACCAACAAATTTAGCAAATGCAGGTGGATTATCGAGTGCGGCATCGATTGTTTCTACAGGAGCATCAGCATCAACAGCCGCAGTAGTAGCATCTGGTATGTCTGCTTTACCAGGAGGACAGAAAATTGGTGGCAGTCTTGTAGATAATGCAAAAGGTTCTGTCAATGCAATTGCAGATGGACTAGGAGCATTATCATCTGAAGTAGGCAGTATTGCATCAGACGCATTCTCTGGAGGAGATCCAGGCGCAGGCATTAAAGACTTGTTAGGAGATGCTAGTAGCAAACTTGATGGGCTAACAGATACATTATCAGGATCTTTGAGTCCTGGAGCATCTGCCGCACTTGTAAGTGCATTGTCTTCTCTTACATCTGGTGGTGGCTCAACGATCACATTGCCTACAGTAGCATTGAATACGTTCGGTACTAGAGAAAGTCTTATGGGTCTTGTCAATCAAGTATTAGGAAATCCAAAAGTCCCAAGACCAAACTTATTAGGAAAAATTCCGTCTGCGGCTCTTGGTGCATTTGCATCACTGAAGGCGTTAACGAAAAAATTAAAGACAGCACAAAAAGCAGTAGCATCACAAGAAAAACAAATTGCGGCAAAACAAGCATCATATGCAGAACTTGTTACTTCTTTACCAGCTGGGTCTCCAGAAATTGCAGAAGCAAAAGCACAGTATGAAACGGCACTGAATTCACCTGCATATGCGGCGGCAATTGCAGAAGTAAAAGCAGTCGCAGAAGAAATAAAGCAAAGCACTGCACCAACAGTAACAGACAGTTCGTTAAATCAATTCCAAGATTTAGAGAATCTTATTACTGAGACATCCAACAACCAAACAGCACAAGTATTAAATAATCAAAGTACATCTAATGCGACACAGGCTAGTATAACAGCACAACAAACTGTTAATATACTTGACGATGGTTTAAACACGTATTCGGTTATCGAAGCAGGCGAAGGTCAACCAGTTATACCTGGAGCAGAAGAAGTAGTAGAAAACACTGTAGAAGCAGTTACTGGACAAGTAACTGATCCAACACCTCCAACTGATGGAGCTGGTAGCATGGGTGGATTCTTGCAAGGTGACTTTGGTCTTGGTGGCAACAGTGGCGGCGGTGGTGGCGAAGGCAATGCTGGTAGCACTAATTGGAAGTGGGATAACATTACTCAGAAATGGAAATTAAAATAGGATATAAATAATAGTATGGCAACATTCATAGGATTTTCAACAATAGGCGCAGATAAACCGAGAACGGTGAATCCTTTGCCTGTAAGTGCAACAGGTGTCAATAATGGTATCACAGATCCTACTGTTTTTGGTAAGAAATTTAAACTCTTAGACGAAAAACTAGTCATACAAGATTTTATTAATGCATTAAACATACGCAAAGGGGAAAAGGTTGGACAGCCTAACTACGGCACAACTCTTTGGGACTTTGTTTTTGAGCCAAACACAGCAGATGTATCTACTGCATTGCAAAATGAAATCCAACGAGTAGCAAGTGAAGACAGCAGAATCAACATTAATACAATAAGATCATGGCAAAGAGAAGAAGGAATCTTAGTAGAAGTGCAATTATCTATCAATCCTTTCAACAATGTTGGTGATATTGCTGTAGTTTTTGATCCAGATACTAACTCTGCAACTCTTTCATTCTAATAAAAAACCCTGGTTTTCCATAAAGATAAATACTTGTCATACAGGGAATAACTATGGCAACAAGTTCAAGGCAATCAAGTCTATTTGGAGTTAATGATTGGAAAGCAATCTACCAAACCTTTTCACAGGCAGACTTTAGAAGTTACGATTACGAAACACTTAGAAAAAGTTTTATCGATTACCTTCGTCTTTATTATCCTGAAAACTTTAATGACTACGTAGAAAGTTCAGAGTTTATTGCTCTACTTGATGTTATGTCATTCATGGGTCAAGGACTAGCCTTCAGAAACGATCTAAACGCCCGTGAGAACTTTATTGATACTGCTGAACGCAGAGACTCAGTTGTTAAGTTAGCCAACTTAGTTAGTTATACGCCAAAAAGAAATACATGTGCATCAGGCTATCTTAAAATACAATCAGTACGAACAACAGAAAACATTGTAGATGCAAATGGTCAAAATTTAAGTAATGTACCTATTACTTGGAATGATCCAGGCAACAACAATTGGCTAGAGCAAATGAATACTGTCATCAATGCTACTCTTATTGATACTCAACGAATCGGAAATCCAGGCAACACATCTGAAATTCTTGGCGTAAGTACAAGTGAATACGCAATTAATCTTCCAGCCAACACAAGTCCAATTGTTCCTTTTGTCTCACAAGTAGACGGAAACTCAATGAACTTTGAATTAGTAAGTGGAACGTCAATGGATAAAACATACGTTTACGAAAAACCACCAGCACCAACTAATCAAATGAATATGTTATATAGAAATGACAGATTAGGATTTGGTTCACCAAACACTGGGTTTATGTTTTACTTTAAACAAGGGACTTTACAAAATTCTACAACATCGTTTCAACAACAAATAGCAAACGAAACTTACAATATTGATACTAATGGTATCAATAATAGTGATACATGGTTATATCAAGTTCAGACAGATTCATCATTAAAAGCATGGGAACAAGTAGATAATGTTTATGCAGATGCATATTTACAAACAGAATCAAGTGTTAAGAAAATCTTCTCAGTAACTTCACGTGCAAACGATCAAGTCACTTATGTTTTCGGTGATGGTATATTTTCAGAGATACCCGTAGGTACATTTAGAGCCTTTGTAAGAAGCAGTAATGGATTAAATTATGTAATTGATCCTTCAGAAATGAATGGAGTATCAGTAACACTTAACTATATTAGCAGAACAGGCAAATCTGAAACACTTAGTTTACAATTAGGCTTGCCATTAACTGTTTCTAATGCACAAGGCAGAGAATCACTATCAGCAATTAAACAAAGAGCACCAACAAGATACTATACGCAAAATCGTATGGTTAATGGCGAAGACTACACGAACTTCCCATATACACTTTACAGTTCAATAATTAAAAGTTCTGCTATTAATAGAAGTTCTATTGGCGTATCTAAGAATTTAGATTTACTTGACCCTACTGGAAAGTATTCAAGTACAAATTCATTTGGCGATGACGGAGCGTTATACCAAGACAATGAAGATGGCTTCTTAACATTGCAAGTGAACAACACATCAGACATCATTCAATTCTTCACTGATGATTTAGCATCAGTACTTGCATTGAATCGTGCTAATCAGTATTACATACAAAATTATACACGTTATGCATATCCAGGAACAGGCGGTGGCAGTACTCTATATTGGAAAACAAGTTCAGTAGATTCATCAAGTGAATCTGGTTATTTTTATTCTAAGAATGGATCAAAAGAAAGTCCAGAGCCTCTAGGAATATTCACAACAACAAATGCAAAATATGCAACAACAGGTGCGATTGTAAAACTCAAAGCGCCAGACGGATTTTATTTCGATAGCAACAATCGTCTCGTTTCTGGTATACCTTCTGCAAGTCAGAAGAATTATATTTGGTCAACGATATTAAATGTTGTCGGAGATGGTAACAACTCTGGTCAAGGGTCATTTGCTAATGGCAAAGGTCCAGTAACTCTTAATGGTTTTGTACCAGACGGCGTCACGTTGACTGAAGTGATTCCTGTTTTTGATAATTCATTGTCTAGTGTAATCATACAAGAAGCAATTCTTAAAATTGAATTGCAACAAGATTTTACCTTGTTGTTTGATAACTCGTTGCTTGTTAACCAAGAACGTTGGTCAATTGGTTCAGCAACGAACACGAATTATTTTGTTAAATTTACTAGTTTAGGAAACAATCGTTATACTGTAACATATAAATCATTAACATATTATTTCGGTAGTGTTGCTGATACAAGATTCACATTTAGTAAAAATGAATTAGTATATGATCCTTTTACAGGAAAGATTATTAAAGACTTTATTAGTATTCTTGGTATCAACACAATATATGGTTCTAATACTGCATTGGGTGCAGATACTAAAGTTAATATTTTAGGACAGACTGTTGAATCTGACGGCTATGTAAATGATTTCCAAGTAGAAGTCGCGGCAACAGATGTAAACAACTCAACACTTATTTTAAATCCAGACTTCTTTAATGATATCACTGGGTATGTTAACAACGGCGCAAATATTGGTTTATATGTTTTCTTCAAAACTGTAACTGACCCTGTTAACTTAACAAGACAACTTATTGTTCCGAACACAGATATAATTTACACTTACGGAAATAAAACACAAATTGAAACTGTGAAGTATGAATTTCCAGTAGGTCAGTTGTTCTATGCATACACAGAAAATAAATTTTATAAAACAATACAAGATCCAACTGTAACTACACCGTTTTATGTTGTAACATTGCAAACAGATTATTCTGTTAAATCTGGTCGTCAAGCATTAGATTATCAATACAGACATAATGCAAATAATACAACTCGTATTGATCCAGCAACTACTAATATTATTGATTTATACTTAGTAACACAATCATATTATACAGCATATAGAAATTGGATACAAGACTCTACTGGTACAGTAACAAAACCAGAACAACCAACAATGAACGAGTTGCAAATTGCTTACCCGTTAATAAATGATTACAAAATGTTGTCAGATAGTGCAGTATTAAATAGTGTCACGTTTAAACCTTTATTCGGTGCAAAAGCAGATAGATCATTACGAGCAACTATTAAGGCTGTAAAATCAGCATCAACAAATGCATCAGACAGTGAAATACGAAGTGCAATTTTAAAAGAAATGGACACATATTTTAATATTGATAATTGGAACTTTGGAGATACATTCTTCTTCTCAGAGTTAAGTTCTTACTTGCATGAAAAACTTGGAGATATGGTTAGTTCAGTCGTATTAGTATCAAACGATCCAGAAAAGTTATTTGGAGATTTGTATGAAATTAAATGCAGACCGTATGAAATATTTGCAAATGCCGCTACTACAAATGATGTTGTAATTGTGGCCGCATTAACACCTGACACACTACAGTCTTAAGGACTATATAAAACATGGCAAGAATAAGAACACTACAGTTTTTACCAGAGATATTCAAAACCTCAACCAACGCCCAATTTTTAGGAGCGACCCTTGACAACTTAGTCAACAATCCTTCTACTACAAAAATGCAAGGGTATGTTGGTAGTAAGTTTGGTTATGGTGTTAACGCAAAAGATTATTATGTAACAGAGCCTAATGCTACTCGTACAGATTATCAACTAGCGCCTGGTGTTGCATTCTTAAACGAAAATCAATCAACAGCAAAAGACTTCTTAAGTTACCCTGAGTTAATAGATGCTCTTAAATTATCAGGTGGTGTTGTCGATGATAACAATCGCTTGTTTAACAGTGAATTCTATTCTTGGGACTCATTTACTAACTTAGATAAATTAATTAACTTTACTCAGTATTACTGGATACCAGAAGGTCCTCCAGTTGTTTCAGTTTCATCAGCAACTGTCTTTGCAGAAACTGACTATGTTGTAAGTGATGTAGGAAATGCATATAATATTAGATCAGTAAATTCTTTAACTTCTGCATTAAACCCAACACTTACTTTGTTACGTGGTGGTACTTATAGATTTGCAGTTAACCAAGACTCTCAGTTTTGGATTCAAGGTGTGCCTGGAGTAACAGGCTTAGACGGAGCACAAAATACTAGAGAAGTTTTGGGTGTTAACAACAATGGTGCATCGCAAGGATTTGTTACATTTACAGTGCCACAAAGAAATGCACAAGATCAGTATTTGTTTCCAGGAAACAATTTAGTTGATGTAGTAAGTAACGAACTATTTTCTGACATCAATGGCAAAACTCTTTCTGAAATAGGCAACATAGATGGTGTAACATCACTTGAAAATCTTACTGTTATGTTTTCTGAAACATCAGAGCCAAACGAAGTAGGATTTATTCAATCATTTTTTGATGAGAATGGAGCAAACTACGATGTTAATTTAACATCAACACAAATTGTTGCTCCAGTTACTTTAGCAATTACTGAAACAACAGCAGACACAGTTATTACTTCTGGCTCTACTGAAAATTTAGTACTTAATCAAACTGTAACATTTTCACAAGTAGGCACAACTCCTTTAATTGGTGGTGTAGATAGCGATACAATTTATTATGTAAAAGAGATTGTTAGTCCTTCTGTTTTTAAAATCTCAGAAACATTGAATGGTCCAGCAATATCATTAACACCTGAAACAGGAACAATGACTGCAAACATTAATGAAGGCTTGTTTGAAGAAGGCTTTTATACAAATGTTAATGAAAACTTTTATACAATTACATATGTTGGAGATGCAACAAACCCAACTATTCGTTTGATACCAGCTGGTGTAATTCCAAACGAAGAAAAGATTACTGTTCAATTCGGTACTGAGTATATCGGATTAGAATTCTATCGTAGCACACTTGGTGTTATTACACAAATTCCATATTTGTCTGCTATATTAGATACATTGTACTACCAAGATGGTACAGATCCAAACAAAGTAGGCACAATAAGATTAATCGAAAGTAACACGAATAATACAATTGATGTTGATGTAGATATTATAGGACAAAAAACATACACGTCTACAAACGGCGTAGAATTTACAAATGGTCTTAAAGTAGAATTTCAAGGAGATATTACTCCTACAAGTTACTTGACAGGTGAATATTATGTTGAAGGCGTAGGGGAAGCAATACAACTTATTCCAACTACTGATTTAACTGTGCCAGAAGATTTTACTGGAACTGAATTTATTCCTTATGACACGTTAAACTACTCTATTGGCAACTTCGATGTTGAATTGTTTATACCAGTAGACCAAGACTATATTACTATTGCTAGGACTGCTATTAATAGAAATGCATGGTCAAGATCAAACAGATGGTTCCATATTGATGTTATCAATGCAACGGCAAAATACAATGATAACCCATCGATCATATCAACTTATGTTACAGGCAATAATAAAGCAAAACGCCCGATCGTTGAGTTCTATCCAAATTTAAAACTATTTGATTCTGGTACAGAAGCAAAAGCGCCAGTCGATTTTATTGATACTCGCACAACAAATGCATTTGCTGATGTAGCAAATCAACAAGCATACTATCCAGATGTAGAATCATACACTAATTATACTGCAACAATTGCGGCTGTGACAAACGCCACAACCACAACAATAACTATTCCAACAACTGATATTTTGAAATCGTTCCAAAAAGGTCAATTTGTTGCAGACTCAACTAACTTACTACCAAGAAATACTTCTATTGATAGTCTTGCAGTTATAGGCACAAACACTGTACTAACTGTTTCTTGGGAATCTAATACAACATTTGGAACTACGAGTGTAGCATCAATTGTTGGGTCTGATGATGCACTTGCAAACTATCAATTGTTTTCTGGTGCTAGAATTGCCTTTGTAGCAGATACTAATTTAGAAGTTAGAAATAAAATTTATGTTGTTGGCTTTTCAACGATTACTCCAGGTTCAGTACCTATCATTACTTTGTCAGAGTCAGTTGACTCACCAGCCTTAGTTGATAATCAAACAGTAGCACTAAGAGGATATTATAATCAAGGTTCTACATTCTGGTTTAATGGTACAGTATGGGAAGAAGCACAACAAAAACTAACAGTCAATCAAGCACCATTGTTTAATATCTATGATAAAAACAATGTGTCATTTGGTGACCCTACAATTTATCAAGGCACTTCATTTATAGGTAATAAATTATTTGCTTACGGTGTAGGTACAGGTATAAATGATCCGATATTAGGTTTTCCTGTACGTTATTCTGATATCGTCAATCAAGGTGATATTAGTTTTGATGTATCATTAAACGTTGATACATTTTCATATGTTACAGGAACAACTCCAGTAACACAAAACGTAAATACAGGTTACGTGTATGATTATTCTACACGTACAACAAAGACCCGTGAATTAGGCTGGCAAACAGCCATTGCCCCCTCAGTTCAATATCAAATATTTGAACTAGAATATACAGCAGGGACCACAGCAGAATTCACGTGTGATGTTGCAGTTATTCCCTATGATTCAACTGTGACTGCTCAATGGCCAAACGTCCAAGTTTACCTTAATAATGTATATCAATTGCCTAGTACTTACACTGTAACATCTACTGATAAAACAACGACAGTGACGTTTAATACTGCGCCAACAGTAGACACTCCTATACAAATTTTGTTGTTAAGTAATCAACCTTCGACAACAGCATATTATAGCATACCTATTAATTTAAGCAACAACCCATTTAATGAAAATTTAAAAGTTGCTGACTTGGGTGACATTAGATCACAGTACCAAGACATCTTTATTAACAATCCAAATTCAACGGGTGTTGTTTTCGGTGCTAACAACTTAAGAGACTTGGGTAATCTTGTTCCATATGGTAACAGTATTATTCAAAACTCTGCTTCATTAGTGTTGCCAAGTATATTTTTACGCAAGTCTAATTACAATTTGTTTAATGCTTTACAATACAACTCACAAGAATATACAAATTACAAACAGTTAGTTGTTAAAACTGTTAATGATATGGATGTGACTACCACGTCTACACCGAGTAAAATATTAGATGATGCATTAAACATCATTGTTAAATCTAAAACGGAAGATACATCATTCTTTTGGAGTGATATGTTGCCATCACAGGCACCATACAAAACAAACACATACACGTTTGCTAACGCATTGCAAGAATCGATTTATCCGTTATCACAAACATATAATTTTACAACAGCAAACTATAATGGTGTTTTAGTTTATCTTGCAAGAACAGTGTCAGGTACTGTAACAACTACACAATTAATTAAAGATGTAGACTACACAGTTTCATCTACTTCGCCATCGTTGACTGTCACTTTGAGTTTGCAACCAAATGATCAAATAACTATTAAAGAATACAATCAAACATATAGTTCATATGTTCCAAACACGCCTACTAAGTTAGGTTTATATCCTAAATGGCAACCAGAAGTTGTTTTAGATCCAAACTATCAAACTCCTACTTACATGCTAAGAGGACATGACGGTTCGTATACATCTCTGTATACACTTGACTATACGCCAGCAACAGGACTTACTGATTTTAGAGATCAAGCATTATTAGAATTTGAAACTAGAATTTATAATAATATTAAGTTAAGCACAGAAGTACCAATAAAAGATTATGAAGTATTGCCAGGGTTCTTCTCAGACTCTACATATTCAAGTGATGACTTCTTAAAGATTTATAGTGCAAACTTTTTAAGTTGGGTTGGTAAAAATAGAATCGCTTATAAAACTCAAAAAGGATATACAAAAGCAAACGAATGGTCTTGGAACTATTGGCAGTCTGCTAATAAATTAACTGACACTCCTATCGACCAAGGTTATTGGAGAGGTGTGTATGAATACTTTTATGGTACATCTCAACCAAACATAGCACCATGGGAAATGTTAGGCTTCTCACAGATGCCAAGTTGGTGGACAGCACAATATGGTCCAGCTCCATATACGAGTGAAAACACTATATTATGGAATGACTTAGAAGCGGGTATTATTTATAATACAGGCGGAACAACTAGTGTTACTGTAGAAAAATTAAAACGTCCTGGTTTAAGTAGAATTATTCCAGTAGATGAATATGGAGACTTAAAATCTCCAATGCAGACGTTAATTGGCAACTACGATCAAAACTTATTTCAACGTGAATGGAAAGTAGGTGATGATGCACCAGCAGAATTCTCATACAGAAGAAGTTCATCATATGCTTTTGACTTGATGAAAATCTTTGCGTTGACTAGACCAGCAGATTTCTTTAATTTAGGCGCAGACTTAGACAACTATAAGTATAACACAGAATTTAAACAATATCTAGTAGATGACAGAACTCATTTAGACATCAGTGATATTGAAATATATGGTAATGGCACAGCAAAAACAAGTTACATCAACTGGATCGTTGACTATGAAAAGCAACAAGGCGTAGATGCAACAACAACTATTACATCTTTGTTAAACAATGTTGATGTTCGTTTAATATATAGACTGGCTGGATTTAGTGATAAAACATTATTAAAATTCCTTGTTGAAAAAGTAACACCAAACTCAAACAATTCATCATTGTTAATACCAGATGAAAGTTATCAAGTGTTGCTACATGATAATCAACCTAATGATGAAATTAAATATTCAAGTGTTGTTATTCAACTTGTGAATAATGGTTGGAAAGTATATGGTAATTCACAGAATCAAGCATACTTTACAATTGATCAACCAATTTTGGGAACAGGCACAACAACTATATCAGTTGATGATTACTCAGTAGACATTGTAAACAAATATACACAATCAGACGTACAAGAAAAAATTGTACCGTACGGCACACAATTTTATACATTGCAACAACTGTCACAGTTCTTAGCAAGTTATGGTTCATACTTAACACGTAAAGGTATGGTCTTTGACACACTTGAAAACTCAGTTACTTTAAACTGGGAACTGATGATCAAAGAGTATTTGTATTGGGCACAATTTAATTGGGAATCTGGATCTATTATAACTATTGGTCCATCTGCCAACACATTAAAAATTGAAAAAGAGAGTGATGTTGTTCAACCTTTAACAATTCAAAATGAAAACTTCTTGTTAAATCAAAACTTGTATCAGATTGCAACTAAAGACTTAAACATAGAAAGACTCGATACAAAATTTGAAGTTAAAACATTGAATACTGGCGATGCAATGTCATATGGTCAATTTCAATTAAGTAATTTAGAACACGGTATCGTGTTTGATAACACTACATTGTTTAATGATGTCATCTATAATCTAGTTACTGGACTTAGACAGAATAGACTTTACCTACGAGGCACTAAAACTGCTGAATGGGACGGTACCATGTTTGCGTCTGGATTTATTCTTAACCAAGACAACATCAAAGAATGGACACCTACACTTGTATATCCTAAAGGATCTATTGTTACATACAAATCTAAATTTTGGACAGCAAATACAACAGTACAGCCGTCAGCAACATTTGTAGATGGTCAGTGGACACTAACAGATGCAGATCAGATTCAAAAAGGCTTGTTGCCTAACTCTGCAACACGTTCATATGAAAGCACACTGTATTACAACAGTAACAAAGCAAACTTAGAAAACGATGCAGATCAATTAGCATTCTCTTTGATTGGCTTTAGACCTAGAGACTATCTTGCATCAATCAACTTGACTGACATTACACAGGTTAATGTTTACAAGAATTTAATTAAAACAAAAGGAACACCTAACTCAGTTTCTGCTTTTAAAGGTGCAACATTACCTTCAGGTGGTATAAACTATGATGTTTATGAAAATTGGGGAATTCAAACAGGAGAGTTTGGCGGAACACTTAATCATAATTTTGTAGAGTTCTTAGTGAATGAAGCAAAGTTAACAGGTAATCCTTCTATAGTTGCATTAATAGATAATGTTGCAACTCAAGGATCAATGCAAAACGTATCACTTGCGAATCTATTTAATTACGCACGGGCTCCTGAATCTGCTAACATATTAGCAGAACTAGCATATGAGCCAGAAACTAAGTTATACCCAACAGCAGGCTTTGTTAATTATAACGATGTTAAATTAGCGGCGTATCACTTTGCTAACTTACCACAAGCAGTTAACTCAAATAATACATTAGTGCCGATCAATGATTTTTATGTTAGAGATTATGCTTGGTTAGCAAACTTCAAAGAAAAGTGGAGAGTGTATACTTGGAAGCCAGTTGGTAGGGTCGTAGGCATTACTCCAAATTTAAACAACACAACTACAATTACATTTGCTAAACCTCATGGTTTAAAACTATTAGATCCGTTTGCAATGATTAACGTAGCATCTAGTATTAATGGTTATTATATTGTTACTGTTGTTAATGATTTAAATTCAATAACTATTAATTTGCCATTGAGTCAACCACCACAAACATTAACTGGTAATGGTTTAGGTTTGACATTTAGTGATCAACGTGTAGAACAACCAGCAGACATTAATAATTTAGATTTAAACGAAGCAGAGTTTGTTAAGAATACTGTATGGGTAGATGAAGCCGAAGATGGAAATTGGGGAGTTTATCGTAAGTCATTAAACTATGGCATGACAACAACTTTAAATCGAGCAGACGGACAAACATTCGGTAGTGCTGTTGCGTATATACCAGACACATATAGTTATTGGTTAGGAGACTCAGCAGTCGGTCGAGTTTATCGTTATGTTGTAGATGATACTACTGGTGAATTTGTACAAGATACAGACAGTGATAATATATTACCTATTAGCGGAGCAAGACCAACATTCGGTACAGCAATCGCATACTCGGGTCGTTTGTTTGCTATCACAGAAACAACTGATGGTACTGGTTTTCCCGTAGGTCGTGTTTACATCTATACAGTAAACGATTCAGTTATAGATGATGATCCAGTTTTATTACAAACTATCACAGTTGGTGCAGGAGCAGGTACTTGCATTTCTATGAGTGATGATCAAAATTGGATTTATGTTGGTGACCCACTAAACAATCAAGTAATAAGACTTAGCAGAGAACGTATTCCATTATCAGCAGGTTACTTTACTGCAACTGAAACATATGAAATTACGTCATTGGGTACAGAAGTTGGTGCCAGTGATATTACAACAGGACAATCTTACGAGATTTTGTTCCCTGGATCAACAGAATTTACTCAACTCGGTGCAGTAGACAATGAAGTTGGTACTACATTCACAGCAACAACACCGCCAGCAGGATTTGTAGCAGGTGATGGTATTTGTTATGAAAATCCAACAGACTTTACAGCAATCGGCGCAGTAGAAAACAAAGTAGGAATTTTGTTTGTTGCGACTGGTATCGGTTCTGGCACAGGTACAGCAAATCAAGTATCATACACTGACTCTAATGAAGAAACAGAAATCATATCTCCTGTAGGGGCAGGTGGATTTGGTTCTTCAGTTGCAACTGATGCTAACGGCGATACAGTTTCAATTGGTGCTCCAACTTTAACATCTCCGGAAGGCAATGCTAATTGGGGTACAAGTTATGTTTTCTCACGTGCAATACAAAACTTTGAATCACAATATAATTCAATACCAAATCAACCTCATGTATTTGAAATAGCATGGGACGAATTGTTCGTTGCTAGAACAGCAACTAATGTAACAAGTAATGTAATTACATACACTGGTACTGCATTAACTGAAAATACTGCAATAGTCTTTAGTTCAACTGGAGTCTTTGGAGATTCTGGTATAAGTCCTAATCAAGTTTATTATGTTAAAGAAGTTGGCGTTGGTACAATGTCACTTAAAACAACTAGATCATCTAGTACAGCAATCACATTAGAAGATGATCTTACTCTTAATGCTATTATTCTTGCACAGAACAATAGTGCAATTAGACAAGTCAGTGTTAACGGTACAATTGTTGATGACAATAATTATGCAGTGACAGGTCTAAATGAATTTAAATATTTCGGAACATTAAGAGCAGGTGATATTGTTACTGTAAGTACATCAGTTTCTACATTAGTACAAACAATGATTCCAGATGAAGACACTAGAGTTGGTACTCAATTAGGTTACGCAACTGATATGACTTCATATGGCAGTGAAGTATTAATCGGTGCACCTGGCGAAATTCGTATGCTAGGAACAATACAGTCTGACGGTTCAGTTTATAGATACACAAATGGTGGTGGAAAATACGGCTCAGTTATAGGTACAAGTAAGTGCTTACTAACTGCTGATCGAAATCTTTTAATTAACGGGTACTTAGTTAAACTCGTAAATGGTAGTACTGCTACTGATGTAGCAAACGTCATCAATGCTACTGGTATCACTAATATTCAAGCAAGTGCAACTGATGGTAAACTTATCATATCAATTATCAGTGCAGGTCTAGCATTGATTAATGAAAAATTATTATTACAAGCAGTTGATACTGCTACATTATCTGATCTTGGATTAGTTCTTTATACAGAAACACAAAACATTACTGCACCACATAATGACAGTAGAACATTGTTTGGTAACACGATTAAATTTAATGAAAAAGATTCAGTAGTAATTTCTGCTCCAGTAAGTACAAGATACTTAGGCACAACATTTGATTTCACTGATGATGAAAACTTAGACAACGATACTATCTTTGATAATAACGCAACTCGTTTTGTTGACACATGGGAGAATGCTGGTGCAGTCTACATGTATGATTATCTTGCTAATTATAATGGTTCAGTTGCAGATCCAGGTCAATTTGTGTATGCACAAAACTTGAACAGCAAAGAACAAAATTATGGTTTTGAACCAGAATACGGAACAGCATTAGATTTTAATGCAAATCAAGTTGTGATCGGTACACCTAACTTGAGTTACGGAGATTTAGAAGGACAAGTTAATTTATTCCAAAATGCAACAGGCATCAAAGATTGGACATTATACAGAACACCTTCAAAAACTGTAGACATAAACAAAATACAAAATGCACAAATTTTTAGTGCAGAAACAAATGATACATTAATTAATTTAGATTATATTGATCCGATGCAAAATAAATTGCTCGGTGTAGTAAGAGAAAACCTTGACTATGTTGACAACGTAGACCCAGCACGATATAATGCTGAGATTGATGGAATCAATGCAGGGCTTATATGGGGAACTGATCATGTCGGTGAACTTTGGTTCGATACGTCAACTACTAGGTGGTTAAACTATCATCAAAATGATAATGTATACAATGCAAGTCGTTGGGGGCAAGTATTCCCAGGATCAGATGTTGCAGTATATACATGGGTATCATCAAATAATGTACCAAGTCAATACACAGGTGCAGGAACTCCTAAGAACTTACAAACATATAGTATTGAATCGACACTAAACGCATCAAATGTAGTTACTCCTGTCTACTATTTCTGGGTACGAAACACAGATACTGTAATGAGTGCAGAAGGCAAGACATTATCTGACACTAACTTAGAATCATATATTAGAAATCCAACATCATCTGGAGTGTCATATGTTACACCATTGTTGCCAAATGCATTTGGATTATATAACTGTCAACCATATATAAATGTTAATGATAGTGTATTCCATATAGGCTATGCAACAGGCAGTAATGACGATCCATCTCACCAAGAATTTAGTTTGATAAGAGATGGTGCTGATGACTTTTTGCCTGGTCTGCCAAAATTTGGAATACAAACAGAAGCAAACAGACCAGAAGGTTTATATGATCGTTTATTAGATTCATTCTCTGGAGTAGACGAAGTAGGTGCAGTTGTGCCTAATCCATATTTACCAAAAGCAGTACAGTCAGGCGTACTGCAAAGACCAAGACAGAGTTTCTTTTTCAATAGATTCTTAGGCTTGAAAAACTATTTAAAATATGCTAATACTGTATTAGCAGATTTCCCAATCTCAGAAACAAGAGAAAATGCTACATATCTTTTCCAAACAGGAGAATTTTATGACACTACAAATTATTGGTCATATGTCAACTGGTGGTTACCAACAACTAACCCAGTAGGGCAATACAATAACAACACTAAGTCATCTGTCTCAGTACCACTTTATGCTGATCTTTCTGCTCTTACTGTTACTATAGGAACAATTGCTAGAGTTGAAACAAACGGTGAAGGCAAATGGGAAATGTATCGTTACGATGGTAATGATGTTTGGACTCGTATCGGTTTAGAAAACGGAACACTGCAATTTAACATATATCTTTGGGACTATGCATTAGGCAAAACAGGCTTCGGTGATAACTTCTTTGACACTGATTCATTTGATGAATACCCAAGTGAAGAAACACGTTGGATCATTCGTGCATTAAACGAACAAATTTATGTTGATGAATTAGTTGAGTTCAGAAACAAATCATTGATTCTTTTATTTGAATACATTCAAAGTGAAGCAGATGAATCACAAAACTACTTGCCTTGGTTAAACAAAACTTCTCTTGTTGATGTCAGTCATACTATTAGAGAATTAAAACCAATACAAAATTATTCATCAGATAATCAATTGTTCTTGTCAAGTTATATCAATGAGACAAAACCATTTCATGTAGTAATTAAAGATTTCTTATTTA
>Ga0206126_10002238_pt1 | contig 21545 bp, 30 predicted proteins | sample Helgoland_Spring_5_FD_148621 | JGI IMG/M metagenome (GOLD analysis project Ga0206126, IMG submission 148621) | Pelagic subsurface seawater microbial communities from Kabeltonne, Helgoland, North Sea - Helgoland_Spring_Bloom_20160412_1 | ecosystem: Environmental > Aquatic > Marine > Epipelagic ...
TTTGGTGGCTCTGGTCGTCGCCTTAAAATCAGAGGGCTATCATGAGCTTTTCCAACACATACGAAACATACATCTTGAACTGGGCGTTTAATGCGTCATCAGTCACGCGCCCTACATCTTGGTATATTGGGCTGTTTACGTCTGATCCGGGTGAGGCACAGGGTGGCACTGAGCTATCTGGCAGTGGATATGCCCGCCAAGCGGCCACATTCACTGTGAGCGGCAATGCGGCGACAACCAGCAACGTAATTGAGTATCCATCGGCCACAGGCTCTTGGGGTACAGTTACACACATCGCGGTTTACGACGCTTCGACTGGCGGCAACCAGATTGCATACGCTGCTTTAACGACATCGAAAACAATCGACACTGCTGACATTCTTCGCATCCCAGCGGGTGACATTGATGTAACTTTAGACTGAGGTGACGCATGGCGACCATCGTAACGCGATCCGGCAAAGGTTCGTCACTAACTCACACGGAAGTTGACGCAAACTTCACCAATCTAAACGCAGACAAGCTGGAACTTGCTGGCGGCACAATGTCGGGCAGCTTGGTGCTTAATGCGGACCCCACTGCGGGCCTACAGGCAACCACAAAGCAGTACGTGGACACAACCACGGCAACGGCTGCTCAGGGTGCAAACGCAGACACCGCGCATGGCTGGGGCAATCACGCCTTGGCGGGCTACGCCACAGCAGCACAAGGTACTCTTGCCGACAGCGCAGTGCAGCCTAATGACAACCCTACGTTTGCAGGGCTGACTACTACTGGCACCATTACAGCCAACCAGTTCGTCGGTGGTGGTGCTATTATCCTAGTTGGCGACCAGTCAAACGGCACAAGTTATTCAACAACTTCAAAGAATTATCAAACTGCGTCACGCTTTCAGATAACACCCAGTACCTCTACAAGCCGCCTGATGGGTTGGTTTTACTGTCAGATGAGGGCCACAGGTGGTCAATCTGATGGAGACATGGGTAACACAGCAAGGGTCCACTACTTAAACAGCAGCAACACGTGGACGGCATCAGGCAATCTTGCTCAGAACTTACGCACCGAAAACAGCATTAACACAGGACTGCAAGAGATAGCGGTGACGTTCCCCGTCTTGCTCGACCAAGATGGCTTAAACCCAAGCGGTGCGTGGGACGTAGCAATTAGGCACTACGAGGTTTATGACGCCACTAGCGCTATCGACGACGGCAGGTTTTACTACATGGAGTACGAACCATGATTGACCTTAAAGCACTCGCCCTGACGCTGGGCCACAATGACTTTTCCGTCAAGAACGCTACCGAGTTCTCTGTAGATGACGGTGATACGTGGGCAGACCTCGACGGGCTTACGGATTTGCAACGGTCTACCTACGACACTGAGTTAGCTGCGCTGACTGCGAGACGCACGTCTGACGCACGCATAGCAGAACTAAAGAAAATGCTAATCGACACAGACTATGTGGTTCTCCCTGACTACGATCAGGACAAAGCAGATGTCCTTGCTGACAGGCAGTCTTGGCGTGAAGAGATTAGAACTCTGGAGGGCAACTAATGTCAGGATACATCGGCACGCAGCCAGTACCACAGGCTACACAGACCCGTGATGCCTTCACTACGCAGAAATATCCAAGCAGGTTGCTGCGGGTACACTGACAATACAGGATGCTGATTGATGACTGAAACATATTACGTTGAGCCTGACTACTGGATTTCCGGCTATGCTCAGGGTGATATATTCGAGGCAAGCGCCGTCGTGTCTTCGGACATGACTGCGACTGCTGGTGCTTCGAGCGTGCAGAACGTTGCTAGCGCAGCATCAGCGGCACTAACTGCAACTGCGCTGGCGACACGCATACAGCACGATGCATCCTCTATACTGAGCGCACTGACGACATCTTCACATGCAGTCTCATTGCAAAACGCTGCATCTCAACTGGCCGCATCTCTATCAGCGTCAGCTATTGCTAGAAGAGTTCGGGATAGTAGTGCATCTGCTGCGTTTTCTGTTATAGTGTCTGCAAATGCACGTTTCTTGTGGGAGCCTGAACCTTCCGCAACAGACATTTGGACAGAGCAGGGCCAAGCAAGCTCAACATGGGTTGGCGTTAGCGGGGCTTCAGCGAATTGGACGGAACAAGGCCAAGCAAGCTCAACATGGGTTGACGCAGGTAAGGCAACAACGATTTGGGTGGACGAATAGATGGCGAATACAACAAACCAAGGCTGGGCCAAGCCCACCATCGGCGGCTCCGCTGACACTTGGGGTCAAACCGTAAACGACGCAATCGACGCGATTGATACGCTGGTAGGCAGTGTAACTGCTGCTGAGGTCGCCAAGTTGGACGGGCTGACAGCGACAACGGCGGAGTTAAACGCACTGTCTGGCATGACAGCAACTTCAGTTGAGCTTTCATATAGCAGCGGGGTAACTTCAGCGCTCCAAACGCAACTGGACGCTAAAGCTCCACTGGCTTCCCCAACGTTTACGGGCAGCGTTACTTTGGGCGATTGGGCAATATCGCTATCTGGCTCTGACTTGGTGTTTTCTCACAGCGGGACTGCTCGGTTGAAACTGTCAAGCGTCGGTGCTTTGACCGCAGAGGGCGATGTAACAGCTTTTGGTGATGCGTAATGGCTATTCAATCATCAGGAATAATTACCCTTCAAGACATTGAGGATGAGTTCGGTGGCACTGGGTCTGTCAGCCTCTCCGAGTATTACCGCAACGGTGCTTATGTAACGTCAAATAACACGTCTGTTCCGACTAGTGGTGCTATTAGCCTGTCTAATTTTTATGGTGCCACAAATCAGTTTACATTTAACATCAGTAGCCACACGCAAAACGCAAACATCCGTACACTAGCTATTAATGCAGGCTGGGACGGTTCAGCGCCTCTAATTGCTAACGTCAACTCTGGTGTCTACTTGTGGTCAGACTCTACCTCTACTGGTGGTGCTATTATTTCTGGTTCTTTTGCTGGTGGTCTAACCCTTAATAACTACGGCAAGATCATAGGTAGGGGCGGTAACGCAGGCCAAAACGGTGGACCTGCCCTGACTGTTGCTTCTTCTGGGGTTGCAGTGCTTAATGCTTCTGGTGCTTACATCGCAGGCGGCGGCGGTGGTGGTGGGAGTTCCTATAGCGGTGACAATGGCACGAACAGCAACAAAGACTGGATAAACGGCGGCGGCGGTGCAGGCGGTGGTTCAGGTGCTGGCTATGCGGCTGGTTCTGGTGGCGCTATTGGTCAGGCGGGTTCTAACGGAGGGGCAACCAGCAGTAGAGATGAAGGCCCCGGCGCACCCGCTGGCGGCGGCGGTGCAGGTGGCGGCTCTGGCGGCGACATCTCACGGAACTCAGGCACAACACAAGCTGGCGGCGGCGGCGGTGGTCGTATCCTGCCGGGTGTTGGCGGCACAAAGTCTGAACATGGTGAAGGTAATGGCGGTTCAGCAGGTGCTGTTGGTGGCGGCGGCGGTGGTGGCGGCTGGGGTGCATCTGGTGGTGCTACTACTGGGACTATCTACCCCAACAACGGTGGTACTCGTACTAATCCTGGCGCTGGCGGTGCAGCTATTTCAGGCACATCAGTCTCACTGACCAACAACGGTACAATATACGGAAGCACATAATGGCACTTATCCCACTTAAAGTCCCTGCTGGTTTTTACCGCAATGGCACCGACCTTGATGCTGCTGGCCGTTGGCGTGATGGTAGCTTGGTTCGTTGGCGTGACGGATCGCTTCGACCAATCGGCGGCTGGCAAGCTCGCAAAGACGGGTTTAGCGCAGAGCCAACACGCGGGATGCACTCTTGGGAGGCCAACGACGGTACGGCTTGGCTTGCAGGTGGCTCTCACACTGAGTTGAGTGTCATGACGGGATCAAACACGGTTTACGACATTGCTCCATCTGACTTGGCCACTGGCCGTGCGGATGCCGAGGTTGAGACTGGATACGGTTATGGCTTTTACGGCACTGGCTTTTACGGCACGCCGCGACCTGACTACGGAAACTACTCAGAGGCAACAACGTGGAGCTTAGACAACTGGGGCGAGTACTTGGTCGGATGTAACTCGTCTGACGGCCGGCTGCTTGAGTGGCAGCTAAACACTGGCACAGATGCGGTGGCAATTGCCAACGCGCCTACGTTAAACTCAAGCCTTATTGTGACTGAAGAGCGCTTCATCTTTGCACTTGGCTCTGGCGGCAACCCTCGCAAGATTTCGTGGTGCGACCGTGAGGACAATACACTTTGGACTGCCGCAGCAACAAACGAAGCTGGTGACATCGAACTACAAACCTCTGGGCAAATTATGCTGGCGACCCGCACTAAGGGTCAGACGCTCATCCTCACTGACGTAGACGCCCACACAGCGCGTTACCAAGGCCCGCCATACGTTTACGGCTTTGAGCGCGTAGGCACGTCCTGCGGGGCTATTTCACGGCGCTGTGCGGCTGATGTGGACGTTGGTGTATTCTGGATGGGTCAGCGTGGCTTCTACATGTTTGACGGCAACTCAGTGAATGAGCTTCCGTGTGAAGTGCATGACTACGTATTCAGCGATATGAACACTGCGCAGCAAAGCAAGATTTGGGCGCTTAACAATGGCCAATTCGGAGAGGTGTGGTGGTTCTATTGCTCTGGTGATAGCCTTGAAATCGACAGATATGTTGCATTCGACTACAAGGAGCAGCACTGGCTAATTGGCAATCTTGATCGCACGTCAGGCGTTCAGCGCGGTGTGTTCAAATACCCGTTTATGACGACAGCCGCATCTGACCTTAAAGAACATGAGGTGGGGCTAAATGTTGATGGTGAGCGCATCTTTGCGGAAACTGGGCCAATCTCAATTGGTTCTGGGGATCAAGTTATGAGCGTTACGCAGCTTATTCCTGATGAGCAGTCTCAGGGTGACGTTGATGTGTCGTTTAAGACGCGCTTTCATCCAAATGACGTTGAGCGCACATACGGGCCATATGACCCAAATAACCCAACGTCAGTCAGGTTCAGCGGTCGCCAAATGCGAATGTTGGTTGAGGGTGATAGGTTGGCTCACTGGAAAGTCGGCACAATGCGTGTTGACGCAAAGCCGATGGGTAAGCGCTAATGACTGCCCCTGTACTTCCGCCACTTGGCCCAGACTGGAAGCAATGGGGCAGGCAGCTTTCCAGCTACCTATCCCGACAGCTTCCCCGGCTGTTTACAAAGTCCACTGGCGACAACCCGTCTGAGAACGGCATCTTGCTGTGGGATGAAGTTGCTGGCTATCCAGTGGTGTCAAAAAATGGCGTGTGGCGTCAGGTTGTACTTGAGGATGGCCACGCAGATTACATCATTACGGCAGATGCAACGGCGGCTGCAGCCAATACGGACTACAAGCTGACGTATGATGCGATGTCGCACAATCACGGGATTACCTTGGGTACACCAGCGTCTCGCATTGTTTTTGAGGAGGGTGGGCAGTACGTGCTGTCATTCTCAGCGCAGGTTTCATCTACTTCTGGCAGCACGGTTCACTTTTACTTCTGGCCAAGCATTAACGGGACCAACGTGGACAACAGCGCAATGACAACAGCACTCCATCAAAACAATGCAACGATGGTCACGTCAAGGACGCAGGTGTTTACTTTAGCCGCTGGTGATTACCTTGAGGTAAATTGGATGGTTGATAACACACACGGCTTCTTAAACTACACGGCTGCGGCGTCACCCCGCCCTGCTTTGCCAGCTTCAACTTTATCAATAACGAGGCTACATGGATAACGAACTCGAACGATGCAAGCCTTGGATTGAGGCTGCACTAGAATACTCTGGCGGCACCCATGACTTTGACGATATTGTTGAGGGATTGCATAAAGGTGTGATGCAGTTATGGCCTACGCCAAGGGGGTGTATCGTAACTGAAATCGTGATATACCCGAAGAAGAAGGTGCTTAACGTATTCTTGGGTGGCGGCGAGCTGGATCAAATTATGGAAATGCACGAGAGTGTAATAGAGTGGGCGAAGGCGCAGGGCTGCAAGGCTCTAACAATGACTGGGCGCTTCGGCTGGAAGAAACCACTGGCGGTACACGGCTGGAAGCCGCTGCATGCGTCATATGTTAAGGATTTTGAATAATGTCAGGCGGAAAAGGCGGGTCACAAACTTCACAAGTCACTGTACCCCAGTACATTGAAGACGCAGCAAGGGCCAATTTGAGTCGTGCTGGTGACGTGGCTAACATTGGCCCAATTCGTTATGAAGGCCCAGATGTTGCAGCGTACTCACCAATGCAGTTGGCAGCAGCTCGCGGACTTTCGGACACAGCAAGCGCGTTTGGCGTTGCGGGCGGCGGCATGTCCGATCAAGATTTGCGTGGCGGTATGCCTGAGCCTACAGAATTTGCGGGCGGCGTTCGCGGCTACTCGTCTGCACCAATGTACGATGAGTCATTAGCGGCCTTGAAGGCTAGTAGCCCCGGACAGTACGACTTCATCAACAGCCTGTATATTGACCCAGTAACAGGTAATCTAGGTAGCCGTGCGTCAGCACCGCCACCTGTGTATCAAGGCGTTGGCTTGGGTACTACTAATTATGGCGGCGGCGGTGGCTCATCAACTATGGACGAGGCAATCGCTATGGCGCAGGCGTCCAGAAACGCAGGTACGAGCGGGCCTATGCGGCCGCAATCAAGGCCAACGTCAACGCGCAGCCTTTCTGACAGAATCAGAGATACTTTTAGCAACGTAACAGACCCACGCGGTTAAAGAATTAAAGGAGGCCGCGTAATGGTAGGCTTAGGAACAGGCGGAAAAGGCGGAGTTGCAGGCGCACCAGCAAGCGGAGCGCCAACTGGCGGCACATATCAGCCGCTAGCACCGCAAGGCAACTTTAACGTAAATCAAGCAGCGGCTGGCGGATTGCAGCAGGCTATGCAGGGTACTCAGGCAGCAATGGCTGGGCCAAACGTGGGTGCGTTTATGAACCCATACACGAGCATGGTCACGGGTACTGCGCTGAACGACCTTGAGCGCCAGCGTCAAATGACGGCTAACACGACGGGCGCGCAGGCCACTCAGGCCGGAGCGTTTGGCGGGTCACGCCACGGCGTAGCAGATGCGCTAACCAACGAGGCGTTTGCTCGTCAGGGTTCACAGATGTTCGGCAACTTGCAGCAGCAAGGCTACAACAATGCACTCACCTCAGCAGAGAACCAGCAAAGAATTCAACTGGGCGGCGCTGCTCAGATGGGTCAGCTTGGCAATCAGGCGTTCAACACTGGTCGAACCATTCAGCAAGATCAATCTCAGCAAGGTCTATTGCAGCAGGGTATGCAGCAGGCTTTGATTGACGCGGCAAAGGGTCAATTTGCAAACTATGCGAACGCCCCAATGCAGTCCCTAAGCGCACCGCTTGCTGCTCTTGGCGCAACGCCGAATCAGTCCACAACGACGCAAAGCTCTCAGCCGGGTTTGCTTAACTATCTTTCAGCTATAGTTGGAATGGGCGCGTAATGAACTGGAATCCATCATGGGCTAACGCAATTGCTTCAATTGAAAGTCAGGGCAGCGGTGGGTACTCCGCCGTTGGTCCGACTACTCAAAAAGGCAATCGTGCATACGGCAAGTATCAAGTGATGGACTTTAATATCCCGACTTGGACTGAAAAGCACCTTGGTCAAAAATTAACTCCAAATCAGTTTTTAAACAGCCCAGAGGCTCAGGAGGCTGTGTTTAAGGGCGAGTTTGGTTCTTATGTTTCGAAGTATGGCAACCCGCAGGACGCGGCTTCGGCTTGGTTTACGGGTCGGCCTCAGTCAGCGGGTGCCAATCGGTCCGACGTCTTGGGGACAACAGGTTCTGGATACGTCAGCAAATTTAACAACGCCCTTGGCACTGGGGCAACGTCTACAGGAGGCCAGCCAATGATGCAGCCAGAACAAAAACCTAAAGGTTTACTCGGCGGGTTATTTTCCGACCCCGACAAGCGCGCACGTTTGGCAATGGCCTTAGAAGGCATGACACTTAATCCAAACAAGGGCATGATAGCATCATTGCAGGGCGGAATTAAGCAGCGCGGTGAGGATCGAAAAGAGGCTGCTGCCGAGGCTAAAAAGCTTGCGCAGACTAATAAATCATTGGAATTTCTTGCTAGTCAGCCGGGTGGCGAGGATTACGTGCGCCTCGCTGAAGCCGCTGGCGTGCCTACGGCAATGAAGGCTTACTTGGAGAGCAAAAAAGCAAGCGCTGACGGAAAAGACACCGCCCTTATTAGAAACGCGCTGGCTGCTGGCTTTAAGCCCGGCACAAAAGAGTACCAAAGGTTTATTGCTAGTGGGGGCGATATTTACAGCCAAGAAACCGCTATGATGCTAGGGCTTCCGAAGCCGGAAGCTGGGATGACTTATGAGTTTGAAAAGGGCGAGGCGGGAAATATCACTGGATACAAACTTGTTCCTATTAAGGGTGGAAGTGCCGAACTTGAGGCACAGCAACTTGCCGACAAGAAAGACAAGGCCCAAAGCGGACAAGATCGAAAAGACGTGTCTTTTTACGCGGCTGGTGAAAGAATTTTGGCGGAGCTTGGCAAGGAGGGCGCTCTCCTGCCTGCAACCGGACTTATGGCTACCGCAGCAAGAGGCACCCCTTTGATTAGACTGTTTGCTCAGCGCCAAGAGAACGTGGCTCAAGATTTGGCGATCATGGAGTCTCAGGCGCAGTTTGAGACACTGGCGGACCTAAAGGCCGCAAGCCCGACCGGAGCATCTGGCTTGGGGCAACTTACAGATGCTGAACGGAAAGCTTTAGGGAAGTTGAACGCCAACTTTGAATCCAGCCAGAGTGAGCCTGCAATCAGACGCACCATAAAGTCAGCAATGATTTTAAAGTCATACTTTGAAAACGGCATTTTAGACCCAGAAACCAACAAGTATAGAAATGCTACGGACGAAGAGCTGGACCAAATGTCTCAAGGAATCCTGCCGACTACAGCCGAAGGAAAGCCGCTTTTTGGGGATGTTCAGAGATACTTTGGCGAGACTCAGGATCAAACAATTGATGCTGATGATGGCCAATACACCATTAAACAAGTTGGAAAGTAAATTATGCCAACATTTGAAATAACTGCGCCAAATGGCAAAACATATGAAGTGACGGGTAAAAGTGCCGAAGGTGCTTATGCCGCGTTAAGAAAGAGCCTTGCGGGCGTTGATCCCGTTGACGAAATTGACACGCCACTTGAGTACGCAAAAGACATTGGCGGCGCAGCACTTGCTGGTGCTGGTCGTGGGCTTATGGGTACGCTTGAGCTTCCAGAGATGGCTTTGCGCGGTGCAACTCGATTGGGTCAAGAGGGCCTACAAGCTCTTGGCTACGATGTGGGTGAGGACTTGGCAGTCATGGACACATTTACTGGTCGAGGCCTCAACAAAGTGGCCGAAGCTGCTGGCATTGATGACGAGCTTGATTACCGGGGCCAAACTCGTGCTGGCAAGTTTGCTGGCACAATAGGTGAATTTACAGGAGGTGGTGGCGGCATCGGCTTGGGCGGAAAGTTAATAAAAGGTGGAGCAAAGTTAGCTAAAGCATCGGGTGGCAAAGTTGCTAGGGCTGGAGATGTTCTTGATAAAGCAGGACTTTCATCAAGGTCATTAGGCGCTGGCGCTGTTGCGGGTGTGGGTAGCGAGGCTGCGGGGCAGTTGACTGAAGGAACATCTGCGGAGCCATATGCAAGAATTGCTGGCGCTCTCATTGCGCCTTACTCAGCAAATAAAACGCTCTCAGCTCTGCAAAAAAGAAATGTAAAATCTCCAACAATAGCAACTCTTCAGGCTGAAAAGAACAAAGCATACGATTTGCTGAAGACTGAGGGTGCAGGTTTAAGCGGTACTCAGACGGCTTACCTTATGGAAGATTTGAGAAGCACCTTAAACTTGAGCGACATTGTTCTCTCTGCAAAACCTTCCATCGAGAAAGCGTTGAAGTTAGTTGATGAGGTGGAAGCTGCGGGAGCCATGAATTTAGCAAAATTTAATGAACTTCAGAAGGCATTGGGCAGCATATACAAAAGCGCGCCGGATGCACCGCAGGTTTTATCAATGGTTAAAAAAATGGACGACGCCCTTGCTGAAGGCAGCAAAGACGGAGCGTTAATGCTTGCAGCGAAAGCGGCAAATGCAAAGTATTCTAAAGCTAAAATGCTTGACCGATACTTTAGCCAAGCGGTTGAGGGAAAAGGTAGCAAATTCTCAAACTCTGGACAGGCCCTTCAAGCTACAGCGGCAAGAATATTGAAAAATGATAAGGCTTTAAACTTTTGGTCCAATGATGAGCTGACTGCTTTAAAGTCTCTTTCTGACGGGTCTATTGGAACAAGGACACTTAAAGCAATTGGGGCCTTATCGCCAACGTCTGGAGGGGTAAGCGCAGCTTTTAATGTGGCACTAGCATTGGCGACCCCCGGCGTTGCGTTTGAGATTATGGGTATAACAGCAACAACCTTTGCCAAGATGAGCTATAATGCTAAAATAAAAGCTGCACGGAAAGGCCTAGAGGATTTAGTTCGCTCTGGTGGTGTTGCGGAGCCATCCAAGGTAGTAACTAAAGAGCTGGTTCAGGATATGCTATTTAGAATGGGCGGAATAAACGCGATGGAGCAGCAATAATGGAACTTAAACCAAAATCACGCACCGAGGTTGAGGGCATTGTCCAAGACGCGATTTCAAGCGCAGTAGACTTTGTTGAGAGCGAGATTAGCCAAGACCGCATCAAGGCGCAGCGTTATTACGACGGCGAAGTTGATTTGGGTTATGAAGATGGTCGCAGCAAGGTTGTAGCCACCAAAGTACGTGATACCGTACGTGCCGTTAAGCCAAGCCTAATGCGCATATTTCTCAGCACAGCCAAACCCGTTGAATATGTGCCGCACGGTCCAGAGGACGTGGCAATGGCTGAACAGGCCACCGAGTTTATGCACCATGAGTTCACCCGCCTGAACGGGTATCGCGTGATGAATGACGCCTTTCAGGATGCCCTGATTAAAAAGCAGGGCATCGTGAAAGCCTACTGGATGACTTATCCAGAGGCTGAGATATACACATATTCAGACCTTTCAGATGACGAATACACGTATCTGGTGGACGACGATGAAGTGACAGTAATTGAACACAGTACAGAAATGTCAGTGTCGATTGATGTGCAGGGCATGGAAGTTGAAATGCCTGTTCACACCGTCAAACTTAGCCGCCAGCAAGAAAAGGGCGAGCTTTGCATTGAGAGCGTTCCACCTGAAGAGTTTTTCGTAGATCGCGATGCACGTAATCTTAAAGATGCTTATCTGGTGGCTCACCGCACCGAAATGCGTGCTGGCGATCTGATCGCAATGGGCTTTGACCCTGACGATGTGTTGGACTTGGATAGCTTGGAAAGCGGCTCTGAAATGACAGAAGCCGAGGTGTTTGAGCGCCGTGGCTATGACATGGATACGTCAGACAATGACGAGCAAGACCCAGCAATGAAGAACGTCACGGTCACTGAAGCCTACATGCGGATTGACGTAGACGGCACAGGCATACCAGTTTTGCACAAGTTGACATGTGGTGGCTCTGCGTATGAATTGTTGGACTTTGAGCCATGTGACGAAATCCCATTCGCCAAGTTTGAAATCGACCCAGAGCCTCACACGTTCTATGGTCGTTCGCTTGCTGAAATCGTTATGGACGATCAGGACGCGGCAACGTCTGTGCTGCGCTCTATCCTTGATAACGTGGCAATGACAAACAACCCACGCTTGGGCATTGTTGAGGGCGCAGTTAATATTGATGATGTGCTTAACAACGAAATTGGTGCAATCGTTCGTATGCGTCAGCCCGGAGCTGTGCAGGAGCTGTCAGTACCGTTTACTGCGGGCCAGACACTCGGCGCACTGACTTACCTTGACGGCCTCGTGGAGACCAAAACAGGCGTTTCCAGAGCCTCTATGGGTCTTGACCCAGATGCGATGCAGTCCACAACCAAAGCGGCTGTGCAGGCCACTGTGCAGTCTGCTGCTGGTCAGGTCGAGGTTATGGTTCGCAACCTTGCAGACGGTATGCGTGACTTGTTTGGCATTATGCTGCGTTTGATGAATAAGAACGTAGATGAAGAGCAGATGATGCGCATGAATGGCATGTTTGTCCCTGTTGACCCACGGGTGTGGGATTCATCTTTTGACGTGACTATCAACGTCGGACTTGGCACTGGCCGTGAAGAAGAAAAGATGATGGCCTTAGCGCAGGCTTTGCAAATGCAGACTATGGTTTATCAAACCTATGGCCCGCAAAATGGTTTGGTCAGCTTGACCAACATTCGCAACACGCTTGCGGATCAACTTGCGGCTACAGGTATCCGCAATGCTGACCGCTACTTTGCGCCAATCACACCTGAAATTGAGGCTCAAATGTTGCAGATGCAGCAGCAGGCTCAAGAAGCACAGGGCCAGCCAGCCGATCCAAACGCAGCGTTCTTGCAGGCAGAGCAAATGAAAGTGCAGGGCAAGATGCAGTCGGACCAAATGAAAATGCAGTTCGACATGCAGAAAGCGGCGGCAGACGATGACCTCAAGCGTGATCAAATGGCGCAAGACTTGCTGGTTGATGCGGCCAAGATTTACGGCGAGTACGGCACATCTGTTGACGTAGCCAGAGTGCAGGCCGAGCAAGATAAGGTTCGCATGGTCGGCGACATGGCCTCATTGCCATAAACGCGGCTTCGTGTTATATATTTCTGGACTTTAAAAGGATACGACAATGGCTAATATCGGAAAAACAGAGCCAGCGCATGACATGGCGTCTGTTACCACCAGCGACACTGCTAACATTGACCCTACACGCGGCTTGTTTATAGGCGGCGCGGGAAATTTAAAAGTTATCACTGCCGCTGGCTCAACGGTTACTCTAACTGGCGTCTCCGCTGGCTCAATTCTGCCAGTGTCGGTTAAGCGTGTTTTTGCGACCGGAACTACCGCGTCAAATATCGCCGCCCTATATTAAAAAGAGGTCATTATGCAGATTGGTCTGAGCCTGTCCCTGACGGCGCAATTGCGTTTATCTACTATCGCTTATGTAGTGTCAGGCTTTGAGCCTGCATTGGTGTTTGACTTTAAGAACGGCTATTACAGAAAAGGTGAAGAAAGTACTGTTTTTGCTTCTGCTATGACACACACAGCTTCCACTAATGCAACTATGGTTGATAGTGATGGCTTGCTTAAGTGGCGTCCGCATAACAACCTTACAAAATCAAACACCTTTAGTACGTGGACTAAAAACTCAACTGTTGCTGTTGATAACGCCGCAGTTGGCCCTAACGGTGTAGCTAACACAGCGTCTGTAGTTACCTTCTCTGGCACAGGCGCATCCCTTTACAACTTGTCCATATTTACTGTTAAAGCAGGAGACAAAGTAACTCTTGCCGCATGGGTTCGCAGTGATACCATAACTTCTATTACGTTCGCAATAAATGGTCGTACAAATTCACTTAATAACACATTAGAGACCAATCTAGCTGTAACCTCCACTTGGACGTTAGCTTCATTTGAAGCCACTGTTATAGCTAATGACACTGGCCTGTTCTTTATAATTGGGAAGCTCAATCCTTCCAGCCCTGTTTCTCAAATAGGTGACCTTGAGATTTACGGCGCACATGTGTTCCGCAGCGGCCTCGGTGGCATGGTAACCAGCCCTGACACTGCTAGCAGCTACGTCCCAACGACAACTACTCCTGTCTACCTTTCTCGTCGTGGTCATCACATCTACAATGGCTCTGCTTGGGTTAACGAAGGCATCCTCCACGAGAGTGAAGCTCGGACTAACCTGTTGTTGAACTCTGGCACACTATCTACTCAAAGCGTTACTGTAGCTGCTGTAGCTAATACCATCAGCTTTACAGGAACAGGCACAGTTACTTTATCTGGTGTGTCTACTGCTGGGCCTCTGGTTGGAACAGGTACAGGTGAGAACAATCGAGTTAATCTGACGTTTACCCCAACAGCGGGAACTCTGACATTAACCGTTTCAGGTACAGTCACCAACGCACAACTCGAAGCTGGCTCAACCCCATCAAGCTACATCCCAACAACTTCTGCTCAAGTAACTCGTGCTGCTGAGACACTAACAGTCCCTGCGGCTAACCTGCCTTATGACAGCACTAACATGTCTATCCAGATTGATGGCAAGATAACGTATGCTGATAGTGGTAGTACCAACACAGCCCTGCCGTGGCGCTGGCGGCTTGACAACAACAACATTATCTATAACAGGTTTACAACGTCAGGCAGTAGAACAGGTCAACCCCAGTTTCTACAACAGGCTACCTCCTCTGGCAATGATTCGGTTGTTGGAGCAAATAACGTCTACTCTGCTGGCACTAACGTGCCGTTCAACCTTGCTGGTCGTCATGGCTCTACGTTCATCAACGGTGCGCATGAGGGTACACTCCTGACAGCCAACACAACCCCCACGGCTCTACCTGCCTTGTCATCTATTGACTTAGAGCTTGGACAACTTTTCATGGGTACAATCGGACAGTTCCGTATGTGGTCAGATGACTTAGGTGACGTAGGTATTACGGAGGCATCAACATGATAGACGAAGTAGAAGCACCAAAGACTGACTTTTATCTCAAGCTGGTATCTGAGGCGTCTGTTCCCTCAGTGCTGTCTGCCTTCTACAACGAAGAAGGTGAGTTTGTAAGTAACACAGCAGACTACGCTATCGACGTTGTAGGTGTCTTGCATGAGCCTACAGGCGTTACCCTCATAAATGACGAAGGAATGGAGTACCCTGATATGACTACATTAGACGGTTGGCATGTAAACATCCGCCTATCTAGCGATACTGTGCGTGATGCTGTCGAGGCTCTTGATGTATCACATGGTGTTACACCTGATTCACCTAAGCGTGTATGGCTATAAGGGGTTTCACTAATGGCCAATAAAACAGACATCCGCATCAAGGCTGAAGAAGCCAAGCGGCTAAAGAATGACCTCGCCTTCAAGGGGTTTATGGCATCTGTTCGTGAGGCACAAATTGGTGTATTTATGGACAGTAAAGCGGACGATATGCACGCCCGTGAGGAGGCGCACGCAATGGTTCGTGCGCTTAACTTGATCGAAGTGAACCTTGACGCTGCAATTGCAGCAGAGACACTGTTAGATCGCAAACAGAGAAAGTAGTACCGATGGAATCGACTACACTAGAACAAGCGGCTGAGAGCCTGCTATCCACAGCCCCAGAAACCACTGGTGGCGAAGACAATCTGAGTGAAGCAGTAAACGAAATCACTGAACCCGAAGACGACGGTCCCGGCGAAGAGATTGAAGTTACTGATGAGTACGAAGATGACATCGAAGCATCCGATGACGATTACGATGATGCAGAAATTGACGACGACCTAGTAGATGTGGAAGCTCAAGACACCAATTTAATCCCCGTCAAAGTTGACGGAAAAGACGAAAATTGGACACTGGATCAGTTAAAACAATCTGCGGCGGGACAAGCGGCAATTAACAAGCGTTTTCAGGAGGTTGCAGAGGCACGTAAGGAGTTTGAGCGGGAAACCATTCAGGCCCAAGCGCAAATCGAGCAGCACGCGAAAGCGGTAGCACAGCAACGTGACCAAATCTTGCAAATGCACCAGCAAATGCAGCAAGGCGGCATCCAGCAACCAACGCCACCATCGCGTGAGCTTTTCGAGCAAGACCCAATCGGGTTTATGGAGGAAAAGCTGAAGTACGATGAGGCGAAAGTTGCATACGACCAAAACATGCAGCAAATTCAGCTTATGCAGCAACAGAAACAGCAAGTTCAGGAAGCGGCCTCACAGTCGTACCTCCAAGAGCAGGCCGAGATTCTGAAGCAGTATATCCCTGACATTGCGGACCCAATTAAAGGTCCAAAGATTAAAACTGCACTGGTCGATACGGGCGCGGCATACGGGTTTAGCGAAGAGGAAATGTCAGGTGTAACGGATAGCCGATACATCCGTGCAATGAATGATGCACGTAAGTGGCGTCAACTCGAAGCTAATCGCGGCAAAGCTCAACAGAAGGGCCAGAAGGCTCGACCTGTTGTGAAGGCTGGCGCGAAAAAGAGGCAAGACGGTAACGCGGCAACTCGCACTAAAGCGCAATCGCGCTTGCAGAAAACTGGTTCAATTGACGATGCCGTCAACTTGATCTTTAACTCCTAAGTCTTTGAAAGGACTACACAAATGGCACAGCCAACCAACACATTCGACTCATACGATTCCGTAGGCATCCGTGAGGACTTGTCCAACGTAATCTACAACGTGTCTCCAGAGGAAACACCGTTCTACTCAAAAGCCAAAAAGACCTCTGCAAAGAACACATTGGTTGAGTGGCAGACTGACTCACTTCGCGCATCTGCCGCGAATGCTCACATTGAGGGCGACGCGACTGCTGGCGAAGCTCGCTCTGCAACAACTCGCTTGGGCAACTACACACAAATCTTCAAAAACGCTGTTGTCGTTCCAGACACAGACGAAGGTTTGGACAAAGCTGGTCGTGCAAAAGAAGTTGCATACCAAACTTTGAAAATCGCTAAAGAGCAAAAATTGGACATCGAAAAAGCACTTTTCGACAACAATGCTCGCGTTGCTGGCTCTTCTTCAGCGGCTCGTGAACTTGCCGGCGCACCAGCTTGGTTGATCACAAACACTGACTTTGGTGCGAATGAGGGTGCAGACGCTACTGGCGACGGTACAGACGCACGTACTGATGAGACCACTGCTTTGACAGCGTTTTCACAAGCAAAGTTTGACGGCGTTATGCAGTCAATCTGGGAAGAGGGCGGCAAGCCAGACACAGTTTACTTGTCTGCTTTCCAAATGAACAAAGCTCTTGGCTTCACTGGTAACAACAACCAGCGTTCAGCAGTACAAGCTGGCGACGAGCGCGTCATCAAATCCTTGGCTGTTTATGTAACACCTTGGGGTACTGTTGAGTTCATGCCATCACGCGAGAACCGTTCACGCGACGTGTTCATCATGCAGGACAACATGTGGGAAGTTGCAGTATTGCGTCCAACCAAAAATGTTGCACTAGCAAAAACTGGCGACAACACAACTCGCCAAGTTGTAACTGAGCTTACACTTTGCGCGAAAAACGAAAAAGCCAACGGCATGATTGCCGACAACACAACTTCTTAATTTGTGTTAAATTGGGGGCGGCTCTGGTCGCCCCCTTTACCCATTCTCGGAGACTGATATGAAAAAAGTGATTGTGAACGCGCTGAAGCTGAATTGCAGCGAAGGCCGTATTGAAAAGGGCGAGACCGTCGTACTGAGCGACGCTGAGATCGCAAAGATTACAAAGATCAGACCTGACATTTTGACTGTTTTGGAAGAAGTTAAGCCGGAGCGCAAAGTCGCCGCTAAACCTGCAACAAAAACAGTACGGAAGCCGTCCAATGCAAACGTCAAATCTTTCAAATAAAGTTGATGAAAAGTATTTCTTTGAGGACGATATGCTCCTCATCAAGAAAACTTTTGATGCAACCCCGATGCTTGAGGATGCCAAGCACGCACGCGAAACCACGGAAAATGCGTTCGGCAGTGACTACAAGCACGTCGGCAATGTCAGCATGGGCCTACTGGGCGTTTGGCTGAAAGAGGCTGGTGTATCATGGGATGATACAGAAGCCGTCAAAGACGTTCTGAAGCGCAAACTTATGTCTAATGAGTTTTCCGCACTTCGCGTATGGGAAGGTAGCTACTGATATGACCGAAAATTGGCACCTATCAAAATCAGTACCAGTCACCGTCATTGTGACCATTGTCATGCAGTCGCTTGGCCTTGTTTGGTATGTGTCAACTCTCGACGCATCGGTATCGGCCAACGCCCGCGAGATAGCTCGCCATGAGGTTCGCATTATTGAGATTGAGAAAACGTCTCAATTGCAGGCTGTGATGCTGGGTCGAATTGACGAGAATATAAAAGCAATACGCATGGTAATAGAAAAAAGGTCTGACAAATGATCCGCCTGCTCCCCATATTGCTTATTGCGGGCTGCACAACGGTCAACCAGCCTATGACGTACACAGCCGCCTGCAATAGTGATCCGCTATGCCAGCGCAATAAGGACGCGGAAACGCTGCACTACATCGGCCAGACGCAAGCTGCATGGGAGATCATGTGTCCAGATTTAGCCACATATGGTTCGGCCTGTATCTACTGACAGCCAGCGCAGTACACGCCCAAGACATCAGTGGAGACCTGAACACCAACATTGGTGCCGAGTCAAATGTTGACAGTAACAACGTCAACAACACCAACAGCACCGTCAACAACGGTGGCCAAGGTCCGATGGGCAACCCCGTGCCGACGGCTATGGCACCGACCATGATGGGTGGCGGCGGCAACGATAGCTGCCTAATACCGTCCAGCAAGGGTTTTCAGGTGAGCCTGTTTGGCATGGCTGAAGGTACGATGGAGCAAGACGCCCACTGCAACCGCCGCAAAGATGCTCGCCTGATGGGCGCACCGCAGGCTGTCGGCGGATTAGGGCTGCAAGTCTCAGGGATCTCAGTGATGTGTTCTGAAGCTCGCGTGTTCAAAGCTATGGCGCTGGCCAATACACCCTGCCCTATCAATGACATCGCAACGGGCCGCTTATTGATCGGCAGGGATGCGTTTGAAAAGTACCGTTCTAACCCTCGCGTTTTTGTGGTAGGTTACGCATCAAATAAGGTGTTTTGGGACACCCTGCTTATGATCGGAAAGGAGTTACCTGATGTTGAAACAAGCAATCGCAGCCAGCCTTCTCTGTCTGACAAGTTCCGCCGCCGTAGCGGATCAGACGATAACGAACCTACAGAAAACAGCAAACGCGGTGATGGATCAGGTGAGGCTGTCACGGACGTTGGCGACGGGGGCTAGTTACTACGCAGTCAAAGGTGGTATTGCACCTGATGGCTCTGTTACGCGGGCGCAGTTAAGCGCAACAATGGTGAGCGCATACAATACAGCCATCTCTGATGTGCAGAGCGCATCATACTACAACACTGCCGACCTGCTTAAGGACAACGCAGCGGTGGCGTTGGATAACCTGTCTGTTGCCGTTGATAGCCTGGTTGCGGCGACGACTACGTTTGCGGCAGTGAGTGCGGTGGCTGACATGGCTGCGAACGCGGACACTATTTCTGAGCGGCAAGAGTTGCAGGCCACGCTAAACACGTCCGACATGACGATAACAAGTTCAGATGTGAGTGAGTACAACACTGCGCTGGCTGACGTTGAGACCTACGCTCAAGAGGCTGCTGGCTTCTTGGCTGCCTCGGTCAACACTCAGCTGACCGAGGCAGCAGACAACTGGGCCAATTCGAACAACGTGCGTGTGTACCAGACCGCAACGGCGACATACAATGCTACAAGCGACAGCCTAGTGATGACCTTTATGTCCAACCAGAACCACAAGGCCTACCGCACTTTGACTATGCGTGCTGCTCTGGGCGGTGACTTCAAGACTGTAGAGGACATCTACAACGCAGGCATAGCGTATGGCGGATGAAACGGAGCTTAAAGTTGGCGGGTTTACGTTTAAGGGAGTTTATCTTGCTGCTGCCCTTCCTGTGCTTGGCTCTCTTAGTGGCGGCATTTATTACGGGTACGACGTGGTTAATCGTTTCTGGGGAGTGGAGGAATCTGTCACTGAAGTTCTCGACGCAACCTCCCGCATCCGTGCTTTGGAGCAAACCATCGGTGACAACAACGTATCTGGATTAAATGCGCAGCTCTCACAGATTAGCACTCAGATGGTAAATATTCTTGAGCAGCAAAAGACGCTGCTGGACCTTCGCAGCAAAGTCGAACGTGCCGAGTTGATAACAAATGGCATCGACGACAAGCTAAAACAGTTAAAGGCAGACCTCGACTCAACGTGGGATGCTATCGACGAACTAGGGAAACCACTATAGGAGAGACAAATGGCGGGAATACTCGGTAAAATATTCGGATCAGGTGAAGTCATCAAATCAGGCATTGATTTGATCGACAGCTTTCACACCTCGACTGAAGAAGAAATCACGGCAAAAACCAAGGCCAAAGTTGACATCATGCAGGCTTACGCTCCATTTAAGCTGGCCCAGCGCGTGATCGCGTTTTCATTCACAGCAACATACCTGACGTGTTTTGCAATGGTTCTGGGGTTCACCTTGATGGACCGCGTGGCCGATGCAGATAAAGTGCAGCGCGTACTTGAGGACTTCCAGATTGGCTGGTCGATGATTGTCATTCTTGGCTTCTACTTTGGCGCAGGTGCGGCCGAAGGCTTTATGGATCGGAAAAAGAAATGAGCTTTAAATTATCCAACCGCAGTCTGTCCCGCCTTGAGGGCGTAGACGAGCGACTGATTGAAGTCGTTAAGCACGCCATCACAGTCACCAAGACTGACTTTGGTGTGATTTGCGGGCTGCGTACAATTGAAGAGCAGAAAGCCCTGGTCGCCAAAGGTGCGTCCAAGACAATGAAGTCCAAGCACCTGACTGGTCACGCTGTTGACCTGATGGCCTATATCGGGTCACGCGGATCGTGGGAGCTTAACCTGTACGATGACCTAGCCGACGCAATGCAGGAAGGCGCAAAGGCCGTCGGTGTTGGTGTGTGTTGGGGCGCGGCATGGCATATCCCTGACATCCGTGACTGGGACGGCACAATGGAAGCGGCCATGAATGATTACGTGGACTTGCGTCGGTCACAAGGCCGGCGGCCATTTATCGACGGACCGCATTTCCAGATTGTGGTTTGATTTTGGCAGGCACCCGACCCCAAGCCTGCCATTTGGGTCAAAATTCTAGCTACAACAAGAGATAGCAAATGCGCAAATCATCTAGCGATAAGGGTTGCCTCATCAATGGCCAGCGCGGCAAGCCATCTTTCGTTACAGCCTTCTGTGTCGGACTTTCATGGTTAAGGTAGTTTGATCCGTGGCGCAATCTGTAAATCTCACATCGGCCAAGAAAGTTGGAGCAAAGGGCCGCGTCGATACCAGCCTTGGTCGAGCTGGCGAGTTTTACGCCGCCTACAAGCTGCAAATGGCTGGCGGCCTTCAGGTTTCGCACATAGACGGAACCTGTGATCTACACGTCACGCTGCCATCTAATCGTGTACTGCGTGTCGAGGTAAAGACTGCTGGGGTAATCTCACAATATGGGAGTTATAGATTTAACCGTGGTGGCAGTGATGCTGACATTTTTGTACTTGTGGCTATAAGGATTGGCCTGCTGCGCATCGTCAGCGCATCCGAAATCAACAAGTCAACAATTACACTTCGGCCCGAAGATTTTACTCAACAGGCCGAAGACGAGGATATAGCGGGACTGTTTGCCCTTTAGTCAACTTTCCTCACAGAACAAGCCACAATCAGGCATAGTCTTCAGTGGCCTACCTTTTGCGTTGGGAGACAGCTCATCTAGAAACAATCTCTCATTTTTGACCCTGACTAACTTTGATCCAAGCCGCCTAGACTGTTCAGCTCTGTCGGCAAATACATCGGGAAACTCTTGTCGGACCA
>Ga0206126_10002240_pt1 | contig 21540 bp, 20 predicted proteins | sample Helgoland_Spring_5_FD_148621 | JGI IMG/M metagenome (GOLD analysis project Ga0206126, IMG submission 148621) | Pelagic subsurface seawater microbial communities from Kabeltonne, Helgoland, North Sea - Helgoland_Spring_Bloom_20160412_1 | ecosystem: Environmental > Aquatic > Marine > Epipelagic ...
AAGAGGAGGAAGAGGAAGAAGAAGAAGAAGAGGAAGAAGAGGAAGAAGAGGAAGAAGAAGAAGAAGAGGAAGAAGAGGAAGAAGAAGAAGAGGAAGAAGAAGAAGATGAGGAAGAAGAAGAAGAAGAAGAAGAGGAAGAAGAAGAAGATGAAGAAGATGGAGAAGAAGAAGATGAAGAAGAGTTTAAAACCTTTTACAATGAAACGAGTCTCCGTTATGGTAATATGGCACAAACTCGGTTCGTGATACTTACTAAGAAATTTAATCTCCAACGTCGAAGGTTCAGTTCTGACAAATGGATGTATCGATTTACTTCTAAAGGTGTGACTAAATCTTATCAAATTGGGTTAGTAAAAATAATAGATTTATTGTTAAAAATAGAGTCATCCTCAGAAGAGGAAGAAGAGGAAGAAGAGGAGGGAGAGGAAGAAGAGGAAGAAGAGGAGGAGGAAGAACAGTTTAAAACCTTTTACAACGAAAAGGGTCTCCGTTATGGTAAAATGGCACGAACTCGGTTCGTGATACTTGCTAAGAAATTTAATCTCCAACGTCAAAGGTTCAATTCTGACAAATGGATGTATCGATTTACTTCTAAAGGTGTGACTAAATCTTATCGAATTGGGTTAGTAAAAATAATAGATTTATTGTTACAAGAAGAGGAAGAAGAAGAGGAAGAAGAGGAAGAAGAAGAAGAGGAAGAAGAAGAGGAAGAAGAGGAAGAAGAAGAGGAAGAAGAAGAGGAAGAAGAAGAGGAAGAAGAAGAGGAAGAAGAAGAAGAGGAAGAAGAAGAGGAGGAAGAAGAAGAAGAGGAAGAAGAAGAGGAGGAAGAAGACATATTTGAAATTATAGATTAAATGTTAAAAATCAGAAATGAAATAATACATGCGGTAAAGAAGTTGATTGTTTTGAAACGAGTACTAAAGAATATTGGTCAAATACCAAATACTAATTTATCTTCTTTTACAACATCCTCGATTGTGTCGATAACCCGTTAGAATATATAGAACATGGAGAATATCTATTAAAATAATTTTATTATACTGTTTTATACAATTTTGTTGTTTGTTATTTGGCCAATACTAACACGTCCAAAAAATAATTGATCTTCTTTCACAACATCCTCGATAGTGTCATAAATCTGTTGAATGGCGATTGTTGCAGTTTTCTGTGAACCTGAAACTGTTTGAAATCCAATTGCGTCTTCTGCGAACGCATTTGCAACTTTTTTGCCAGCAATGTTTAATCCAAGGAAAAAATAACCGATGATTGCGACCATCCAAATGGCATGATATCCATTTTCTTCATTTACCAAAGTAAATGGAAGTAATAAAGAATATAATCCGAGTGCCAAATTCATTACATATGTGAAAATCGTAGGAGCTGCGTATGCATTGAGGTTTGCCATGTTTCCCCAAGAACCATATGCACGTTCCCAGCTTTTGACCAAGAAAGTGCGTGTTTTATCCTGTTCATTTCTTGTCAAATCTTTAATATAATCTAATAATTTGTAGAAACAAATGTCAACTTCCGTCATACCAGCACCGTTCAACCTATTGAACATCCTACAGACTTCGTATCCACCCGCTGTACTTTCCAATTTTGGATTTTTTCTATTGGATACTGTGCTTATTGTGGTTGATTTTTTAAGATCAATTGTTCCACGGAATGTATGTTTGATTAAAGCTGGCATTGCTCCAATAACATTGAATGACATTTTTACATTTTTATCTTTAATTGCTTTTTCTCCTTCTGAGTAAAATGCTATAATATCCCAACATAAAGCATATAAATCTCCTGTACAAGCATTGTAGTTGTTGAGACATTGGGCGTTTTTGCTGAGGGCAGAATTTAATTGCAATGGAAGGATAAATCCTAATGTTCCAGCTAAGATACCGACGACAATGGTGACATCATAGGATGTTCCTTTTTTGATGTCATATTCAATAAATATTAATGTCCATAAGCATTGAAGAATAATTAAGATGAATGTTTGGAGATCTGCTAACGGGGGAAATAATGATGTTGCGGTATGAACACGAATTTGACGAACACTATCACTTAAGACTACTGGTGAAGATGACCACATCCAGGACCAAGTTTGTTGTACTTTATCCCAACAATTCATTTTTTAAAAACTAAATATGTTATATAGTGTATTTATTTAATCGCCAAACGATGATTCCATATCTAATGAATTTAACGTTGACATACATATTTCACAGGCATTTGCTGCTGTTAATGACGCCGTCATACCGTGTCCTTTTCTCGTGATTATCGAATTTCTAGAGACTTTAGTAGGTTTGGTATATAAATGACAATATGCAAACACACACAACAGCATTAAAAAGGAACAGATAATTGGTTTCCATCTAACACTAAACGGAAAACGCTGACTGCAACGAATAGTCCATAAAATCAATGTTTCTAATATAATTTGAACTGAAAATTTTGCAAATCGAAGTTTTTGTTCTTTCGATGCCATCGACTTTCCTATATTATTAATGGTATACAATTTTAAGGCGCAATATATGGGCAATAATGTTATTTGTGATGAGGTCAATTGTATGAGCATAATTATGGGCAATATTATCTTTGTGTTTATGAAATGGTGCATAACGAGAAATGCCACTTGGCACAAAAATAAATATGTAATGTCAGAAAATAATACATTAGAGCATATAGTTCCGATGACAAGACCCGTGATTGTCCTGTTTATTTTGATCCAATGGTCAATTGTAATGTTAAAACATGGTGCATGTTCTGCATGACAAAATCGAACGACACCTATAGATAAAAACAAAAGTCCCCAATATGTATCTTGTAGAAAATATTTAAAAGATGAAAAAATAGAAAGGGCAAATGCGAAATAAAAAATTGTTGCACATTGGCACCATACAGCATGTTTATTATACATATTTAAATCAAAAATACGAACCTAAATATTCGTTTTAGGATATAAAATCCATCCAATTGATAATAAAATAATGGCAAGTGTATCATCAAATTCAAATATTTCGTTCTGATACACAATGTCTGTACATAGTGTTGCAATAGGATGTAAACATTCAAATATTGCAATTGAATCGGCAGACATTTGATTTGAACATTGAGCAATTACCCATAATTTACAAGCTGAACTCAGTGCTGCAGCAACAATTAGACCTAACCAATTATCCCACCTGGACATGTAAGCCGCATTTAAATGTTGAGGCGTCCATACAATAGTTGAAATGAACATAATTAACACTGACATTTGAACACCTCTTGTAATATTTGCCAAAACATTTTCTTTCTCCAACATTAAAAACCATGTTACGATAGACATTATTTGTAAGCCTCCTGCAAAAAGGGAAACCCATATTTTCCATAAAAATATTTCCCTGTGACTCCATGGTGCAATTAGCCATATTGACAATGTGCCTAGTAATGCAAAATTAAGGGCTAATAGCCTCCTACCTTCCATTTTGGAAACACGTAAGGCTACAAAAAGAGGTATGAGCGGCTGTAAAGAGATAGCAATTCTGTATCCAGATAACATTACACATATAGTGTATGCTAAAGTGGGTATTACCCATCCGCACATTGAAAACTTGAACCACCAATAGAATGTATGTTTGGTGGGTGTCTTTCGGAATGACACTACTGACAAAAATAGACAAACAAATAAAATTCGAAGCCAATGCATATGTAGTATGGATGCATCGGGGTCTTGTTTGATCATCCAACGTAAAATATTATCCCAAGCGGCATGACCTACCGTAGCTATTACTAAAGGTAACATTAAAAAGATATATTTAATTTATATAGTATATAACGCTTTATTTTTTTACTAATGAATTTAAAACCAAAAACTTCCTGGCAAGAACAACTTCGCACCATATCATCAGTGGTAACTGCAGTTTGTTTGTTATTTATTTCTATATCTATTGTTACAACAGGTGTATATATTGTTCGTTCGGTTTCCTACGCACAAGAAACATATCATCCTGAAAAATTGACGTCAATGATTTCTGATATTAGCGACACTGTCTCTACAATACATAAAACAACACATTTGTTAGGTTCTGGAAATATGAAACCACTCGTGGATGATTTCCACAATTTAATTGTTGTGGTACAAAAATTAGGTACTGCTTTGGAAAAATTACACATTGATAAGGTATTACAAGAATCGGAGTCTTGGCGCAATATGTCCACAAAAGCAATTATAGGGATGGCAAAATCATTGTTTTAGACGACATAACCGATAATATCAGCTACACCACATGCATTTACACCTCTCTCTAAATAAAAGTATCCATCGTCACCCCATTCTTCCCCCCAAGAATTTCTTACGATCCAATAGTCTTCTGTGTAACCAACAATTGCAACTGCGTGGTCAGGTTCTGTACCGCATGCAACACCTGGAAAAATTCCGTCCACATAAGACATTAATAACTCCGTTGTACCAACATCAATTGCAACTACTACTGGACCATGTGTGTTTAATATGTATGGAATTCTAGATTCAGAGTTTTCATCCTTTTCAATATCAACAACACCAAAAGATTTAATATCAACCACTGACTCTGAACATGTTTGGTTACATGCCTGGTTTTTAGCAGTATAAGGTTGGTCTTCCTCAGAAACAACAGTAAACTTCATAGCATATTCAAATAATGTTTCAGGCCAACCACCACCACAACCGTACGACGGACCATTTGTACTTGAAGTGCAATCCATTAACTTCTGTTCAGATATAGAGGTGCCTGCATGATACTCAAGAACAGAAGCGGCTGCGAATGTGTAACAGGAACCACATTGACCCTGGTCTTTGGTCGGTTGCATTTTTGCTCTCAAATCCAGCTCATCTGGCAAATGATAGGACGAAAGCATCAATTTATGTTGTCCTAAAATTGGACTTTTGTGTTTCAAATGCATATTTTTGTAAAATTTACGGTCAGAAAATGAATTTAATCCAAAATTCACTGTTTTAGAAGACCTTTTAATATGAGATACACGATTAAACAAATTTTGTTTTCTGTCCAAAAACTCCTCTTGATGGGTGTATTTTTTATTGAAACGCTTCATATAATTACACATAATGTTATTATCGTATGAACCTACTTTAGATTGGTCGGTTTCTAAATGCATACAGTCTTGGTGATTGAATCCACTAATAGATGATACCAATAAAAATAAAATTAATAACATTATTAAATTACAAACACATCATTAAATACGCGTTTTTAGAACGCGCTCATACGTCCATAAATCTAGGAAAATATTCCAAATAAGATCCGCAAGATTTAAGTTGTCAATATGAGCAACCCAATTTGTGCCAAACCAGTTTAAATTAGTACAATTCAAAATGGTTTCTTTTCCCTCAAATGTATCGTACACTAAAAAAAATCGCTTCAAAAGTGCTAAAGATGTTATTACAAAACGTAAGTTTTCAGTACAAACGGCAGTACATTTTGCGTTCCCATGAGCTATCGATAAATAGAGATTGTTTTGTTCTTCGGTTCCAGGTGGACTCGAATATCTTTCGAAATAAGAGTCTGTAGCAACCCTACACCGTTTATAAATTTCAAAAAGTACCATGTTTCGAATGTCGTTCAAATTTATTTGCGAAAGAAGTGGTTTTGCATTACTTTGTGAAAATACGCGTGCTGCTCTTTCTCGACAACTACCTTCAAAATCATGTGCAACCCTAGAAGCATTTAAAATTAGTTCTTTTATGTTTGTCTTAAAAATATCAGATTCTCCACGAAACTCCCTTTCAATCGCCTGTGAAAAAAAATTACAAAGAATGTTATTTTGGTTGGTTTGTATCAAATGGTTTTTACTTTGGACCAATTTATTCAACTGTTCTTTCCAAATTAAATGCTGTTGAGCAAAATCCATTAAAGTTATGTTTTTGTTATTTATATGGAGAACTATATTTTTAGTGGATTTAAATCACAAAAATACTGTATAAAAAAGGTGAAATACTTGAAATAATATGTTTAAAATTATATTATTGTCGTTAGGAATACTTAATGGAAATGCGTTATGCTCAGTATCACACAGTGAACTATGGAACTGTGCACTTGGTTCAAAATGCTTAAATAAAATTCATTTGCATGCAATTTCTTCCAGGCATAAAACATCATCTCTACAACAGCCATTTATTATGGCCATAGAAGGACCACAATATAAAAGATTATACGAAGAATGTGACACAAATAATGACGGATGTATTGATATTAACGATATCAAAACTGCAGGAGATAACTGTCAGCGCTCTTGTTTATGGAGACAAACGATGAAAGACATGTTATGTCATACATGATTTCGACAAACTGGACAGGTTGGGTTTTGATTCAACCATGTTTGAATGCACGGTCGATGAAACATATGTGCACATGGTAATGCGGCCATATCATGTTGATAAATTAGGTCGTAACAAATAGAGCATTCTTTGCCTGTAGAGACACGCTGACGCAGGGGGGCTGGTGTGGGTAGAACTGGTTGAGAGTAAGGTGAATGTAACCGATGTTGTTGAAAAGCCAAGATAGTCGTTTGAAGTACATGAGAACGTATGGAGCCTTCCACTATATTGATATTGCGTGACGCATGATCAATGATAATTTTAATTTCACGTCCAATTGGTGACATGTATTGTGATAATATAGTCACAATTGAGTAAGGAGGGTTATAGATAATAATGTGCTCTTTCAATCGATTATGGATAAAATCGATATTTTGAGAGGTCGGTATTCGTAATGTACATTGTGAAGTCATTTTTATTATTTAAAATATTCTTTTTATAGTTTTATTTAATTTTGTTTGAATTTATCGATTAATTGTTGTATTTTTGGCCGTAATTTAGGAATATTAGGAAATTCTTGTGCAACAAGTATTCCACATAAAAAACTAAGTACGGACCAAAACATTTTCATTATATATTCTCTTATTTATACTTTATGTCGGTACCGTTGTATGCATTTCGCCAGTAAATATAGGTCCAGTTTCTTCATCGACTTTCTCAATTACTTGTTGCGGTTTTTGCGCCCAAAATGTTTCAACATAGTTGCCAACAGAAGGAAGGGGGACAGATTGTCCTGCCCATACACCAATTATAAAACCAAATAAAAATTCCAACATCTTTTATTTAATATTTTCATGTATTATACAGTAATTTTTAGAAAAAAAGGATTTCAAACCATCAAACTTGAAACAATAACACGCCAGCTCGCACCTCTTGGAACAATTCTTTTAAGCCAGTCCGCCCCGTTAATTTTATATTCTTTTTTCAACTGGTCAATTGTCCTAATATTTAATGCTGTGAGAATCGACTCTGTTTTAGGACCGATTCCACGTAACAAACGAACCGACTTAGAGTCCGTAGTTTCAATTTTTCGATCCGTAGTTTCAATTTTTCGAAAAGTCAAATCCATTTGTTTTTTTACATGTCTTTTTTTATTCAAAACTTTTTTGACACTCTTCTTATCGAATTCTTTTTTCTGTGGTTGACCTTTCACTTTTTCATTGACATGCACACAAAGTTCCGCCAAGGCTTTGGCATCATCAATCGCCACGTGGGCATTATAATTGCGTTGAAATATTTCCGCATATAATTTTGGCTGTGAATATGATTTATAACCAGGGATGTGTTGCCGAAAAAGTTTTAACGTATCTACCATATTCACATTTTTAGGAATAATATTTTTTGTTCTTTCTGCACAACCCTGTAGTACTTTGAAATCGAAAGAGTTACCATTATGAGCGAGCCATGTGGGTTCTGAACGTGTAAATTGAATAAGTTCTTGGAGCGCATGGCTTTCTGTTTTGAAATCGGGTCCGATACTAGGATTATTGTGCCAACGGATGAAATCTTTTGCTCGATTTATTATGGTTCGATTCCGCCAAATTTCAGGAGGTTCGTCGTGCAGAAACATTTTACGATCGAGTGATTTTCGTTTCACCAGAACAGTAGACCAAAAATTTAGAGTAGCATCAGGCTTCTGATGCATAGAACGCAATAATGCAAACAGGTCTTCCGGAGTCTTTAAAACGGAACATTTAGGAATGGGATTGACAAGACATTTAAATAGTTTTTGGTTATTCTTCCAATGGACGGCGCCAATTTCAATAATTCGAGTTTCAAACCTTTTTTGTCCTGAAGGGCGGATGGTATCTGGTATACGACCAGCAATTGTAGTTTCTAAATCAATACAAAATCCTGAATTCATTTATATACAAGTTCACTAATATTTATAGTACATTCTATTTATTTATGCATGTTCAATCTTCCTTTTTCGATTCTTCTTTATCTTCTTCTTTATCTTCTTCTTTGTTTTTTTCTTGTTTCTGTTTTGTAATGTAATAAACGGTAATACTGAACGTAACGAATAGTAAACTACCAATTGTGATTTGGTTTGTACTTAACATAATTAATAACTTTTTAATATATTTATACGGTTTATTTACAAACTGCGCCAAAAAAGATCATGGAAAAACAAATCACAGGTAATGCTAAAAAAAGCATGATTAGAAACTTAAATGGTAACCAAGTAATGCGACGACAACAGCGAAATGAGAACGAATCGTGTGATTTTTGATTAACCATAATCAAGTTATCACGATATGACACAAAATATTTGTCATAGATATCCACAGCAACACCTGGTAAATATTCAAAATATTCACGCTCAAACAGATTGTCCATTTCCATGAGAAATTCCATTGCAATTGTGTTGAAAAACATGTTCAAAAAATCCTTTTCGGCAAATATAACCCATAAATTGGTCAAATACACCAATATATTGAAACCAAATTCTTGAAATGTGTCAAGCATGACGATGTATGATGTTGCTGGAATCATTCGTTTCCGATGAGTACGGTCGACAATATTATCCCACAAGAAAAATGATTTAATGAAATAAAATAAAGACACAGCAATCATCAATAATCTTTCTTCTGGTTGGGCAGAATTTGGACAAATACCACCGTCATAGGTGCGCATTTGATGACGAACAATAGAAATATACATAATCCACTGGGTTATAAACACTAAGATGGGTAATGCGAATATCAGACTGAATATATGTGAGCAAAAGACTGTATTACGACGTTTCATTGCAAATGAATGGTTTCCACTGTACAAATGATATGCAAATAAGCTGAACATGCCAAATTTCGGATCCTGTAATACAAGTTCGGTTTTTTCTTCTGGTGAGATATCGTATTCTTCACTGTCATTTTTGGGTGTGATGCATTCTGGCAGTACTTTTTTTTCCGTATTTGGGCCCATAAATGTATCTCCTCCAAGTTGACGTTTCACATGGGCTTGTAAAAAATCAACATTACTCATATTTGTAATAATTCGTTCTTATTTTATACTCTTATACATAATTTATTCTATTTTTCTTTTAAGTAACAAAAATACGCCGGTTGACGGATAGAAATTCTACTTAAATCTTTTTTTTTTAAAAAATAAGTGGTTTGACTTTCAGCAATCCGACAGAGTTGTTGTAATTCCTTAAAACCGAGTAACTACTATTGCTGATAGTTGTTAGTGTTTGAATATCTTCTGGTGAAAATTTCTTTGTGTTTTGTAGTACAAGTTTTTGAACCCACCCCTGACGCGCACCTTCATTGTGAGTGTCCCAAGATCGAAAGTCATCATTTACGATAATTTTCAATCGTTCTATAGTTTGAAAGTCAAGTGGCGCGTATTGGAGTACACTCAAGTTCTTTTCGAATATTTTATCAAAAATTTCGTCTGATATTAAGCTGTTGCTTGTCAATAAAGTCATAAGTTTTGGATAGCGACGACAAGCATTTGTCACCATTATTAGGAAAACATTGACTTCTTCTTTTTTAATGGCTTTCCAATCTAAATTTTTGTAATATTTTTCATCACAATATATTTGGTCTGGGTCTCCTAGGTCGAACTTGTAATCTATTTCATTTATATAAGCAAATATCGCATTATCAGTAGCTGTAAAAAGGTAAAAAAAGAGTTCCATATCCTTTTCACCTGCGTCAATGAGCATAGCCATTCTATCATACAGTGTTATTGTATCTTTCAAACTCCATTTTCTTCTCTTTAATAACTCAAGTGGGACATCTGTCCCACTTTCGGGTTTAACGTCATGTAGCCAGTCACTAAATGTCATCTTTTCGTCGATTTGCTTTTCTTGAATATTACTTGGTATACCATATTGGTTGTAACCCATTTGTGTTAGAGCCCAATAACCCATTTGTGTTAGATACCATTTATGATTATGAGTACGCACATAATATACGATAATATCCGCAATATTTTCGATAATTTTCTTGTCCTTAAGTTCCTTGAGCAAGAGTGCAGACATTTTTAATATGGGATATGTGGGGAGTATATACTGTACCTTTGTAACTTACTGCACGTAGGCCCACGATGTCAGAGTTGGAAATGACCGATGTGCTTAGTCTTTCATATATGAAACCACACCAGCTGATCCAAAACATACTGCAGTTTAAAGGCGGGATAAAATAGAAATCTGAAAAAATGTATTTTAATTTATAGTTCACTTAAGTTCTAGTTTATTTAGGGTTGCACATGTAGCCCTTTTGGGGGGTGCATAAGACACATACGATCATATTTGAACCCACCATATCTAAAACACTAATCACAACACCCGCAACAGCGACCAAAAATAAATTCACATCGCCATAATACAAGTTATTATCAACGTTCACTTCAGATTGAATGTCTGTAACAGAATTCAAATGGCCAACAATACCAGCGAAAAGACCAACATTGATCAATGAAAAAGCCCATGTGTAATCGAAATGGAATATGGCGCCCGACTTCTTGGGGTCTACGAAGAGATGCATAATCACTGAATGAATTCCGAGTATCGCATTGACAACGATAACAGCAATTGCAATGCCGTTAAGAGCATCCATTGTAGCGAGTTGTTCTTTGGCAGTGTCATTCGCAGCTACGAAATTTCCATCGGCATCTTCGGCACCGGCAATTGCAATGCATCCTTTCGTGGTTGCGGCGTCGTACTGTGCTTGTGTTCCGTCGATATAACAACGACGGTAGCGTGGAGCAGATACATTTTTACCGTCTCTCGTATATTCGAATGGAGCGTTTAATGTAGACGTAGCTAAAGCGCCAAGTACGAGTAAAACGAGGTAGAGAATATTTAAATAATATGCGCGTGCTTCATATCCTTTTTCTTTCAAATATGTCATCTTATATTTTAAAAATTTGGGTTTATATAGCGTATTTTCATAAAAGGTGTCTAACAACCTTTCGTTCACAACCTTTCGTTCCAATCCTCCTCCAAATAATCGGAGTCTAATGGTATCACCCTTAGTCCATCGGGTAATATAATTAACGAATCATCTGGTATCATATAGTCATTGTAAATCCGACCGAGGTTGTGCAAAGGTACTTTTACAGGGTTACCACACAAGAGTAAGATGCATACGTATACAATTGCAAATAAAATACCGAATGGTAAAATCGCCATCAACACAATATTTTTTAGTTCCTTCAATACCATCACCATAATTACCGCAGCAATTGACCAAAAAAAAGATTCACGGCCAAACAGTTGTACATCGTAAAAAGCATGCAATAATGCACAAATAAACCACGCAACAATCTCCTTTTTTGTAATGTCATATTCTGTTAATCTTGTGATGGTCATCAATGCGATGGGTATTACCGTCACACATTGAAATTGCATTTCTGGTAAACGTAATATCATATACTGTATGATCACCCAAAAACTGACACAAGTCAAATGTATATGTGCGTGCCAATCATTTCCATTTTGCATAATCACAAAACAAGCACAACTTCCCACGACAATAATGACAGACGACATTAACAAACCAGCAATTCCAAATACGACCACAGGATTTGCCCATTCCAACCCATCGACAATAAAAATCAGACAAATAACTAAGTGGACAACAGCCCAAGATATACCAGACCATTTGTCAGAGGCATCTAACATTTTTTGGTGTAAAATAGATTGCAGTTGAAAAAACGAAACAACCACAACGGACAACAGACTTAATGCCAGTGATATGATAGGAAAATATCTTAATGGTGTTTGATACAACGTTCCTAATAAAAACCACGTATAGTGAAAAAGTATATACAATACAAAAATAAAACGGTCAAACAACATTGCTTTATATAAACGGCTAAATATACATAAGTTACACTTATTCTCTTATGGATTCACACACATGAGAATATAATAAATGTCAACTGATATACACCTTTTAAAACGTCAGCTTTTTAACAATTCGGATGATTATATGGGATACATTCAACACCATGGCTTTGAATGTTCAGGACCAACTCATATGAAACGTTTCGGTTCTTCAATAAAATTTTACGACGAAAAAAATCGAGTATATTCTATCAACACACCACCAAGCAGTGTCAAGTCCATCACCATCAAAGAAGGTAAGTATTATTTGTCGATTGATTGTGATTGGAACATTATCGAACAACTAAAAAAATGTGCAGAAATAGCACATCCAACAATAGCGCAAGATATTCCATTTGATCTTTTTTGGAAGTATTGTAGTGTTCCAAAAGACGTCGAATTATGCGAATATGCAACATCAAAAAACAAGAAAGTGAACAAATACATTAGATTATACAATGAAGGAAAAGAAATAACAGGTTATGTACAAATTACAAATGATTCGAACGTATGTGCAAATATTAGACCCGTATTGTCCATAACTGAATATGATAAAGATAAATATCAATACGGGTTCAAATTTTTATTAGGTGCAGGAATAAAACTTATTCAACTCGGAGGGAAACCACCACCGATACGTAGACCATGGGATTGGGATAACGTGGATTTTAATACGTTGACCATGCCGTTGTATAACTCTCTCAGTGTGAAAACACCGGCAATGTCTGTTGTAGATTTACAAAATTCAACAATAAAAGTTACAACCAAAAACAAAGACTTTCAGAAAGCCATGGCACAATTCCATGGGAAAGCAGGGGTCACAGGGTGGGATAATACCATAGAAATTCGCGGAAGACATAAAGTAACTAATGGAACAACCGCAATTGCTTCTATCGAACCATACAAAGACAACAAAACCATCTGCTGGAAGACCGTGTCGATACATTCGAGTCGTCCGAAGAAACAGACGGAGTTGAAGGTGGTGGTGGGAGATAAAAGGGACAACGACACATCGGACAATCCATCTGGCGATGATGAACTTGTTGGTATTCAAACCAAGCGCCAATGCATTTAAAATGGTATTCATGACCACAATCCAAGATTACTCTAGCCCACATATCTTTTAAACATATTGGACATTCGGAAGGTTGGAATAACAACGGATTTAAGACATCCACGGTGAAATTCATACATAGTAATGAGTAACATATTTATACATAAGAATGGATTTACTATTAATTGTGTATTCTATTATATATAGAGAATACACAATTTAAAATGTTAACAAGGACCTTTTTTTTAACTTGGTACACCGCTATGATGTCACGCATCGACAAAGCTGGTCACGTGATTCAAAACAAAATGCCCATTCAAAACTCTATACTTGATGTAGTAGCACCACCTAGTGTAAAAGGTGTAGAACTAGAATTGTCCAAAATTTTGACCGAGGATTGGACACACACGCCTATTGTTTCTGAAGAAACGTATACCGCTGAACAAGGCAAGTCTGAATTGGTCACATGGATTGATCCATTAGACGCAACACAGGAATATTCCGAAGGTCTTAATAATTACGTTTCCATCATGGCATGCCTCACAGAAAATGGACAACCACAAGCGGCCATAATGCATTTCCCATTTAGAAATGAAACGTGGGCGGTCATTGGAAATGAATGGCTCGAACGACCAGCCATGGAATTTTCACCACCACGTAATATAATTGTGTCCAGAACACACGCAGGTGAAGTAGAACAGGTGCTTGATGGATTTGCAATAACACATGCAGGCGGTTCGGGTTACAAATCTGCAGAAGTCATGAAAGGAAACAATCTGGCGTATGTACACACTACAAAAATTAAGACCTGGGACATATGCGCCCCAGATACATTTTTACGCGCTTCTAACGGTACGTTTGTAGAATGGACCACAGGAAAACCATTTAATTACACAAAGACTTATCATACAAACGGATTGTTTGCATCGACGACAACCACACGAAATTGGTTTCGAATGACGTTGATATTGAAAAAACCAGTGATAAGATTAGTAATTACATTGTTCGTATGGTTGGCAATTTATTTGTATCCACAAAACAAACTTGAAAAACCGACCAAAACAGATTCACGAAAATTGTCCTTTGTCCTCTGTGCCGTAGGTTTAGTGTGTGCTTTTGTGGTATGGGGAATTGCACAAGAACGCATTATGTCAATCGAGTACGAAGGAAAACGATTTGAACACCCTGCTGTGATCATTTTCATAAGTCGATTAGCAGCTGCAACATTGACAGAATATTTTGTCAAAAAACAAAGCACACCACTATTCAAATTTTCAATCGCATCTTTCACCAATGTCATCTCGTCTATATGTCAATATACAGCTTTGCAATACACCATATTTCCCATCGTCGTGATATTTAAATCATTGAAAGTTATTCCAGTTCTACTTGTCGGAAAATTTCTTTTTAAAAAAAAATACAAACCAATTGCATATGCACTGACCTTATGTCTATCAATAGGTGTCGCCATATGCTTGTTTTCAAGATTTAACGAGTACTCGAATACATTGTCAGTATTCGGATTAATGTTGCTATCGGGATACGTATTTGCAGATGCATTAACTTCACAGTGGCAAGCGTACTTGTACAAAGAATATGAAACGCCACCATTTGAAATGATGTGGGGTGTAAATACCTGTTCTCTCTTATTCACAGGTATTTACACACTAATAACTGGTGAAATTGACGCAACTATTGAGTTTAGTATTCAACACCCGTCGTTCGTTGTTCATGTGGCATGTTTGTGCATTCCTGCTGTCATAGGTCAAATATTTATTTATAAAACCATCCAAAGTCACGGTGCAGCGTCCTTTGCGATGATCATGACAGCCAGACAAGCAATATCATTGATTGCGTCATGTATCATTTTTGGACATAAATTTGATACAATCGGAATTTTAGGGTTTGTAATTGTCATTGGAACACTCTTTATAAAAAGTCGTGTAACATTAGAAGTAAGAGATGAGTACGAAAAAGTTTCTTTAGAAGAAGACATAGAAAATTTAGCCGTAGAAAAACATAAAGATTAAATATTTATCATTCAAATAATGCCAAATAAGAATAGATTAAAACTGAATCAACTAAAAAAATGTACAAATTTTATTATGGACATCTCCGAGTACGAAGTATATACAAATTAATAATTATATTACAATAGAATCAAAACCGTTAAATGATTTTGCCTTAGGAAGAGAAGTTGTTTCACGTGATTCGTGGTTAGGCCAAGACTGAGACCGCATTTCATATCTTCGAAAACTACGTGAAATGCCAACGCGTAGTTTGGCACAATATCGTCTCCGAGCACAAAAAACACTGACAATCAATAAAGGTAATAGTAATAAAAAAAGCCACCATAAATTATTTGGATCGTAAGGTTGATGAGAAATGTTTGTCATGTTCGTCGTCATATTAGTAACTTTAACTGTGTCGGTGACGGGACCTGGAGATGGACGCAAATTACATGGTCTTAGTGTCGGACAAATTGGACAACGGATTAACGATGGCGTTGGTGAAGATGTTATCAGTAGAGATGACGAAGATGGCGTCGGCGAAGGTGACGTCGGCGAAGATGACGAAGATGGCGAAGATGACGAAGATGACGAAGGTGTCGAAGATGACGAAGGTGTCGAAGATGACGAAGAAGGCGAAGATGGCGAAGAAGGCGAAGAAGGCGTTGGCGAATATGACGAAGAAGGTGTGGATGAAGTTAGTAAATTTGTATAATTACGACAAACCCATATTGTAGTATCTTCTACATTATAAACAACTTCACACATATGTGTTGTTTTTGTTTAAATTCATTCTAAAAATCTAATAATTCATTCTAAAAATCTAATATGTCGCTCTTATTCTCTCTTTTTTGCTCTGAAGTTGGAAGTGCTTCGTATTGTTTCCTTGGCCAACAAATGTAGACAAACATTACAATAATGAATGTTATAAATCCTACGATAAAAACTGCGGGCGCGAATTTTTCTTGGAATTGACTCTGTGTTGTTTTACTTGATTCTAAGAATTTGTTATTTAATGAACATTTTTCATTTTCTTCTGTCGATGGATTACATTGGCCGCATTTATTAACAAATGGTTTTGTTCCTCCAACATAAAGATTTTGTTCTGATTCGTAATCCTTGTGCGTGCTATAGGAACTATAGAATTTACCATCACATCCCTTACATAAATCTTTACCACCACAAACGCCACAATGATCATATTTTGTACCATTACAATCACAATCTCCAGTTGGGGGAGATGAATAACATTCCGAAGTTTCATTTTCAGGACACGCAGTGCCATCCCACTGAGGTAACACTTTTATTATAATTTCACGGGTCAACTTCTTTCCAGTTTTCCCGCATTCTGCATCACAAGTTGATTTTGGATTTGTATTTTCTTCATAGACACAGTTGATGGGACATTTGTAAGTTGGATTGACACAAGGCTTTGATATAAAAAGATCTTCTGGACATGGTGTACCTCCATTAAATGGTTCATGTGTAATTTTACGTTTCCACATTTCAGAACCTGGTCCACCACATTCAGAAGTACAACTGTTCTCACGTAATAAAGTTTCTGTATATTGGCAATTGCGTTTGACACTGAATTTCCAACCCGACTGTACTGTTTCATAGTATGTAATATCTTCAATATTATCTTGGGGTATATTGAAGTATACGTAATTATCAAAAGTGACTTGTGTCAACACTTCTTCGCGTTCTTTGACAAATGTTATACCTGTTCCAACAAAAGTAGCGTTATCGCCAGGTGTTTTAATATCGAATCGATAATTTTCTCCATATATTAAAGCATTGTCGCGGTCAATAATAGGTTCGAAAGTCATGTAGTCGTTGGATGAGTCTGTACTAACATTGATAAATGTGCAATTCTTGGCTGAACATATGTCGCCAGTCAATATGGTATTTTCATGGTGAATTTTTGCTTTTTTGTCATAATTACAATCTGTACGTGTCATACATCCAATACAACCAGGGATTGGATTGTTATTGACCGCGATACAGGTGTCACATATTCGGTCAGTCATATCTGTGGGTGGAGTTTTTTCATATTCTCCCAAGTTATGGTCGCATATTTTAATAGTTTCACAAACTGCGTCTTCGAATTGAGTGGCAGCTGTTTTTTGATATTGTGAAGAAGTGCACAGTTTAATTTTTTCACAAATACGGTCTGTATTTGAAATTTTATCTGGTGCGCTTTTTTCATACTCATTTTGATTGCATATGGTCCAATCTACACATTCGCGGTCTGAAGTCGTTGTATAATTATTCTTCATTCGTTCTGTACATTCAGTTGGAACTGCGCATTCTCTATTTGTGTACAATGAACCTGGAATTTTTTGGTATTCCTCTGGTTGACAAAAGTCCCAATCAGAGCAAATTCGGTTCTCTTTTGTCGTATGGTTTTTAGATATCCATTGTTCGGGACCACATGTAGTGAGATTTTTACATGTACCAATAGGGTTTTCATCGGTTACTAATAGATATTCATTGTATGCGCATATATTTTGTGTGGAACATTTCCTATCTTCTTGTAACGAACCAGACAATATTTCGTACTCTCCTTCAGCACATTCTTTCCAATCGGAACAGACACGGTCCTCTGTATCTGTGTGAATTCTCGATATCCATTGTTCGGGACCACATGTAGTGAGATTTTTACAAACTCTATTCGACAATGATGTTGGTGCTTTTTCTTCGAATTCGGTGGAGTTGCAGTGTGTAATGGGTAAGCATCTGTTATTTGATTTATACGAGGTGGAGTTGCACGTAGCACAGTGCTCGTCTCCTTCTTGAGGACAATCTCTAAAATCTGAAGGAGTACCGCCTGTACATGTACACTCTTTCGACTCACAACATTCTTCACGTGTACATTCAAAATTTTTGCACAAAGCATTTGTAAGTTCACGTGTATATTTGGGTTCCATTGCACAACCTAAATCATCCACGTTTTGGTCTTCACATTTTTTGGACTGTATGCAACATCTCAAAATGTCCGATTCTTCCGTGCAATCTCCATAACAAATACCTTCGTATTCTGCATATTTTGATTGAATTGCGTCTGTGGTTAATTTAGGATCTGGACGTTTCCAGACCCAATTTTCTACCATGTTTTTATTTTGTACGCACACACATTTTGTTGTGTTACAATGTTCCGAACCATTCGTGTTCCACATAATTTTATCATCAACCGAACATCCGTGTGGAGAATCGACTGACGCAACGTTAATAAATTCAATCAAAAGAACCGCAGCAGCGTTTTCGCAATCCTCCTTCGTGTGTATATCATCACAATATTCTTCAGATATAGTATAGGTTGTCCATGTTTTGACATCACACACACTGTCCGTACACATAGACCTGCATTTACCAAACGGTGCTTGTTGTTCTGGTGGACATTCCTTACAACAGGATACATAATCTACATCAGAGGAACATGTATCCGCACTACATTGCGGATTACCTTCTAATAACCCATTGCCATACCCATCGCGTTGACATAAGTCATTTTGTTGTGCACCTGAAATATAATCTTTACAAAATCTATTGTGACACTTTTTATTCTCTCCTCTTGACACATCACAATACTGATTTTTTTGGCACAATTCACCACCACAAGAACAGGGTGTGTCTGTGTATGTATTTCCACTTCCATCGTCGCCATATATCCACTTACAGGTAGGGTTTTGAGTAGCACTACAAGAAGGCGGTATCTCGCTACAGTGATCGTCATCGTCGCACTCGTTATTACAATAAGGTTCTTCTTGAGTGCACCAAACAGCTTCATTCGTACTTGACTTTCTGCATAAACATAATTCGTTTTGGTTATTTGGCGTATACCCATCTGTGTAGCTACAATCTTCGGGCGCTCTTGGTTTACACCTTTGTTCAGTACTGTCATTGATATCGTAGCAATAATTCATATTTTCACATATGGTGAAATCCGAACCAGGGATATTACACTTACATGATGTAAAATCAGAGTTTTGAAATGCCAAACCTCCCGAGTTACAATCACGTTGTTCGAGGCACTTACCGTCTGTAAAACAAGATTCTTGTCGTGGGTTGCGGCCTGCACCACATACGTTGTTAAATGAACAAACACAATCCTCAGTATTTCCTAATTCATCGGTTTTTGCACTCATCCTACCACTATTATCGGGACATTTTGGAAACTTAGAACAATACGTTATGTTTTCACTTGTAATACAATATTGATCAACAGAACACATTTCGTCTTCAGAGCAAAAACATGTTTTATCATTGATTTCATTCTCTGGATTGCATTGTTGTTTGTATTGCCAGATGTTGTCCGAAGATGGACAAGGCTTATTTTCCCACGTTGCGAAAGTAGCTTCATTCTGTACACCGTGTATTCTTGTGTCACAAACAGGTTTTGTGTTTGCTTTATCTTCACAGCGTAAATGGTCACCATCCTCGTTGTAACAGTATTGTGTTTTCGAGTAATCACAAAACAAACTATTTTGTAAGGTTTCACAAGCACAAATAGAATTTTGCGGGTCTTGATCGTACGGGTTTATATTTTCCAACGAACCATCGAGACATTTGCAGGCAGTTCTGTCGCGAGATGCTTTCGCTAAACATTGTTTGCAATCATCGGGAGAATCGTGTTTGGTAACGTCCCGTCCGACAGTTTTCCAATTATTATTTTGAATTTGAATAAGTTTGCCCTCATTTACTTCTAGTTCTTTCCCATCGCTAATGTACTTACCTTCTTGACACATATTACAAATATTTTTGGCTATTTGATCTTGATATTTACCGGCCTCACATATAGTACACAAACCTTGGCCCGCTTGGTCTTGATATTTTCCAATTTCACAGTCAAAACAGTCCGACAAAGAATCGTGATTATCAACAGTTGTTTGAGGCAGATATTTACCCACCGGACATTTCTTACATTCCACTTTTGCAGTTTCTTCTTGGTATTGTCCAACTGGACAAATACTACAATCGGACTCTTTGTTCCTATCGGTTACATTATTAGCATTTATATTGTGAAATTTACCAATTACACATTCCTTACAACTCCCTTGACCTGTTTGGTCTTGGTACTGTCCATCGGCACATGTAATACAATCGTCCAAAGAATTGTGATTGTCAGCAGTTGTTCGAGGCAAGAACTTACCCACAGGACATTTCTTACATTCTTCGATACCAACTTCATTTTGATATTCTCCAACTGGACAAATTGTACAACTCCCACCTGACACGGAATACTTTCCAATTTCACAACTTACACAATCGTCCATAGAATCTCGTAAGTTGTTTTCGTATGTTTTGCATAAACATTGTGCGTCTGTAGTCCAGACCTCTGCATATTCTGTCAACTCTGTGTCAATCGATACGGTCCCACATACATCTGCATTACCGACCTGATTCCATACCCGAACTTGTTCGTTTTCTCCTGGGTAAGTGTATTCAAAACAACCATAGGGAAATTTATCCGCAAAAATTTCAACATCTTTCACACTTTGAGTTCCATCGATCAGCAAAAAACAAGGTTTTGTCTCGCATAAATGTGTACGTTCCGCACAACAATCGGGTAAAAACTGCTGACATTCTATTTCTGTTAATGTTGAATGACATTTTGCATCACCGCGTGAACCATATAAAAATTTGGTTAGGATTTGCTTTCCACCTGGACAGTTTTTACAGGCATATTTTGTTTGGTTGTCTTGATATTGGTTGTCTAAACACTGGTCACATGTGGTATCGAAACTTGTCGAAGACCAACCAAGTGGACACGTGTTACATTCAAGCTTGTCCGTCGATAAAAACTTTCCATTGTCACAATTCTTACATTTGTCCTCAGAATCACGTGGATACACATGTTGTCTATATTTGTCACAAATAGATGAAGAAGTCGTTAACCAATCTTCGGCATAATCAGTAAACTCGGTCTCGATCGTAATCTGTCCATATATTTCTTGTTTTCCATTTTCATTCCACACACGTACTTTTTCAGTTTCACCAGGGTAAACATATTCAAAACAACCATAGGGAAATTTATCTGCGTACTTTTCAACATCTTTTACCTTGTTCGTTCCGTCGACCAATAGAAAGCAAGGTTTAGTCGTGCATAAATGCGTACGTTGTGCACAACAATTAGGCAAATCTCCTTTGCATTGTACCTTTGTAGTATGTTGAAATTCATTTGAATCACAGTTTTGAGTATGTTGTACAGCTTGTTGGTTCTTGTCCCAACGGTCAAATTCGAGAAATTTCCCAATGGGACAATCTATACAAGTCAGTTGACCTTGTT